>Ga0181612_136062_pt1 | contig 30091 bp, 14 predicted proteins | sample HoacroProtozoa21_FD_119630 | JGI IMG/M metagenome (GOLD analysis project Ga0181612, IMG submission 119630) | Hoatzin crop microbial communities from Cojedes, Venezuel. Combined Assembly of Gp0051906, Gp0051904, Gp0051908 | reverse complement strand
GTAGCTCTTCATCTTTCTTGAACTGGGGAGCCCAGAACTGGACACAGTACTCTAGATGAGGCCTCACCAGGGCAGTGTGGAGGGGGAGGAGAACCTCCCTCGACCTGCTGGCCACACTCCTCTTGATGCACCCCAGGAGATCATTGGCCTTCTTGGCAACCAGGGCACACTGCTGGCCCATGGTCAACTTGTCATCCACCAGGACACCCAGCTCCCTCTCTGCAGAGCTGCTCACCAGCGGGTCAGCCCTGAGCCTGTACTGCTGCGTACTTGCATTATTGACTCAGGTAAAATTATTATGCCAAAATAATAATGGAAGAATTTTGATTTAAAAGTTTGTTTTCATGTAATATTTATTTAATGTTGTATTCTTTGTGAAAGCGAAATAAGTTGTAGCGAACCTGTTTAGCAGTAGGTTCTGTCTACAGAGCTGTGTGTCCTCTAGGCAGCCTCCCTCAGAGTCAAGTTTAGAAATAAGTTCAAAATCAAGGTGGAATAAATTCTTCCGAAAGATAGTTATCTATAATAGTAGCTGAGCCTATGATACCTTTTTCTATCTATCATCAGTGTAACTGCTGAATCGCTAAGTTTGTTACCTTATTTTGACAGTCATTAAGTTTGTGTTCTAACAAACCCTTTGAGTTTAATTAAACTAGACACTGCAGTTCTGATGAAAAACCTTAAATAGATGCAACACAGAGAACAAGAAAGATATTTATGGCCATCTTTGTTGAATTCCTTGCAATCTAGTGAATCAATTTGGTAAGCTGTACCCGAACCGTCTCAGCAGGTAAACTAAACCACCTGCTGCACAGTAAGGCAGAGGAGGGGAGAAAGAGCAGTAGTCCATTTTATCTGCCTGGGGAAAAATTCTCATCTGAGATTTGTGGAATTTGCATGCTGTGCCTTTGAGCATCCTACCAGGCATACACCCACGCGGATTCACTGAACGAGGCTGCAGCACTAACCAACTCCAGTGTCCCACCTGCAGCTGAGATCAGTATTTGATGGTTTGTAGGAAAGGGGAGTAGAAGGCACAAACAGGAGACAAATCATGCATCAGAAGGAAATATAAATATACCTTGATCCCACAGGCAGTCAACTAAAAAAACCCAAGGTTTGAGATTTTTATTAAAATTCTTTTAGCACAGAGCTATGAACAGGAGTTACATTGTGCTGACAGCCCCTGTATTCCCAAAGATTCCTCCCAAAGAGAAAATCAATAGAGGGAGCTAAATCCACAGATTCCAGGCCAGAAGAGATCTCAACAGCCATCCAAACTCAATGTTTTATGTTTTTACCCACATGCAGACTAAACTAATTCTTGACAATAAGCTCTAAAGTGTATCTTTAAGGAAGAATGTCCCAGGGCTGGTGATTCCGTCATCTCCTTTGCTGAGCTCTTCCACACATCACAACATCCATACCTGTTGTCAGCTTTTCCCTAACTGTGTGTGTGCATATATGTATGTATATATATGTATGTATGACCTACATGTTTTTGAACTTTGTCTTTTTTAACCTGAATCAATTTAACCATTCCAACCTTGCATTTTTATGTTTGCCTTCTGATCCAGAGTTACACTGCTGATTTCTTAGCACTTCTCTTTACTCCATTCCCATTCTCGCAGTGTATATTCCAGGAACTGGACATTTTACAATAGTGGCAATCTCACCAGTGGTGCAAGTGGAGGGAAGATCACCCTGGGACTTTTACTTGCGATCCATTTATGCTGAATAATTGCGTCAACCCTTTTTGCCATGATATTGCACTGAGAACACGTAGCATAGTATTTATCTGTATAAGCCCATAAGCTTTTCTTTCCATCACTGCTTTTCAATTCCACTCTCCCATCTACAATAATGATCGGTTAACCAGGTGAGTCAGATCACTTGGTAGGAGGACCCGTTTTCCTCTTTATTTTTCTTAGTGATACTATTTCTAATCCTCCTAATATGTTTCCCCTTACTTCTGTATAATATAAGCTTTGGAATCACAATGTCATAAAATAAATCAAATGCCTTGAAGAAAACCCAATACACCCTTTCGGCATAGTTGCCTCTATCAAATATAGCACTGTCAAACTTTGTTCAACAAGATCTGTGTTCCATAAAATGCTATCAGGTATCAATTATATTGCTAGCCAGTATTTTGTAGGAAGAATAATGGATTTATTGTGCCACTGTTTTATTTGGGACTGATGCCATGATAACTTATGTACAGACCCTTGGTTGTCTTCTTCACCTTTTAGTAGCACAGAATAAACTTACCAGTCATCCAATGCTCTTGAGTTTCCAAGGTTTTCAGAAATTTTAGAGCTGTTTCAAGTAGGACAGTTTCAATTAGTTGTTTTGAAGACTGTTTTGTGTACATCATCCAGGGCTGGTAACTTGATAACACATGTTCTTTCTAGAGGTTTTCTCACTTTCTCCTTTGCTCAAGACAATGCTTTCTATTTTAGTGATTCCCTTAGGTGGATAATGTGGCTCTTCAGTGCTGCAATGTGTGCCCAACCAAGAGGTTTTTACATAATACTACTCTTTGTTTTAAATCAAATGAGAATTTTTTTGAAGTAGGAACTCTGCTTCTCTGAATGGCTTCGTGAAGTGTCAGGGATCCCTTGTTTGTGATGAAGACACCGAGACAATAAACACAATAAATCAATCAGTTCTGTGAACAGACAATGTTAAGGACTAGATATTATCTTCTTCTGTAGACTTTTTGACCCTAGGTAACAAAAATTTCAAAACAAAGGTATGTTTATGGCTGTTATTTACATTTGAGCTATCAATGAAAAAAGTCATTAGTGTCTTGTGTGACCATCAACTATTACATTATCCAGCCTGACAAGTTATTAACTGGAATGAGACTTCTGTGTAAATTAATACGATTACTTTTGAAGACTGTACTTATGCTCAACAGTTGCATGGTATTTTGATGTAATCTTTTATCTGAGAATCTCCATTCATTTTGCAAGTGTTCGTTTAATTTATGCACTTCAGGGGTTAACTACTGAATCCAATACAGAGATTGAAAGCCCAAGTTCAGTGAGAGGTATAATTATTGTCCAGCAAAATCTGCCTTTTGAAGAGGTCTGCCTCTCAGTTTCCTGTTCTGATCATTTGAATACATTTTCTTCTAACCTGAGAACAAAGGCTTTCATTTATGTCATTCACAATATTTGCTGTTCCAAATGCTGTTTCACACCATGTGTATGACTTGCAAGAAGAGCCCTAGGACTCTGTATTTCGCTTGTGGTCCTGTTAGCAATTTTAAGGGAAAGTTCTTTATTTGATTGGAATGTTCTTGGTAGGATTAGTTAATGAGGCATGATGCTATAAATCCTGTTGGCCAAATGTACATGGCACGTAGAAGAGTAGGTAACTGAGAAGGAGTTAACGTTCTGATACTGCTGTTTGGATTTGGGCAGCATGTTAGTCTCCCCTATGCATGAAAAATGCAGTGCTCAGAGCACTGTTCAAGCAGGGGGAATGAACGTGGCTAGTTGCTGACAGCTGTTCAATGTCTCTCGATTATACATGCCATTTCTCATACTCAGGTTTACTCATAATTGGGGAGAGCTCCTTAGCCAGGCAACTTTATTGTTTCTATAATATTGCTTAGCACCATGGTACAACATCATTGGGGATTCTCAGTGCTAGTGTACCTGGAAGAATACATGCGAAAAACCCTAAAAGAAATTGCAAAAACTTTTATGTTCTGTATTAGCCAGTAACCTGAAACCAAAATAACTTTCTACAAAGTGTTATGTCTTTTTATTCAGAACGAATGTTTGAAGTCTTTGTCTTTATAAGAAGTTGTTATTAATTCCACACTTCACAATCTAATTTTCCTTCCCAAACAACAGCTCAGGTAATACTGTCCTAAACTCCATCAATCCCACCCCATTTCCCAGCTGTGATCTTAAAACAGCTTAGAAAGCTCTTCAAATGAGGCTTCATTAATTTTACAGAACATACCAGAGGACATTCACTAGTGCTGTATATATAGAGTTTCTATGGAGCCAATTAAAATACAGCTACATTTTTCTGAATAAGCGAAGCATATTTTTTATGATAGCATAACCTTTTTCTCCAGTCATGTTTACTTCCCACTTCATAAAATTCAGGGATCTGTAATGAATTTCTCAGACATTATTGAGGATTAGTAAAGTTCTTTTGTGTTTCCTTTAGGCTTAATTTAAAACTTTCCTTATGCTTTCTACATTTTTATAACAAAATAGTTTCATTTGAGTAAATATAAATCTCTTACATGGGTTTTAAATAAAAAGAAAGAATCAGCACTCAGTCTATTAAATCTCTTATTAGAAATAGTGGGAAATTTGGAACTAATTTTTTTTAAGTAAAGGCTTAAGTAGGAATTGTGTATTTCTTGGTAATTTTGCGAGTATTGATACAGACAGACACAAAGCCTTTTTCACAGGAGCCACAATTCATTTCTTTTTTTTTCTTTAGTTCAGGTGTAATCAATTACTTTTCTTATGGAAACATAAATCAAGTAAGTGGTAGAAGGGAAAAATTACGACAGCTCATCCCACAGTGTTTTAAATGTTCTGCAGTTGGACCTATTTAGCTTTAACCCTCATGTGCTAATGTTCAGCTTATGTGAGGAGCTGGTATTCTGTGGCTCAGTACTAATCACACAGGACGTGGACTGTCTTAAGATATGGTATGTATCTTTGTCAATCCAGTTACCAGAGATACAGAATAGTACAGAAGTTTTGTTCGAATCACGTTGAAAGAGATACGTGAATATGGTGTCCAGCAAAAGCTTTTTTTCTTTGCAAAACTTTACTTTTGTATATGGCCTTTTTCATAGTCAGTATGGCTGGACCTTAAAGTGTCAGAGCGACAGAGATATCTAGGTGAGAGCGGTTTTATGTTCAAGATGTCACTGTTCATAGCAATCCCATTGGATATGTTTTTGCCACAGAAAATGTTTCCATTTAAATTAAATCATATTTTTGAGTGAGTTGAACATGGTATAGGGCATAAATTGGTATTTTTGAAGCTTGTGAGGAAAGTCAACAAAACTAGATATTGTGAGTGCAGTTCTTCTCTCAGTCTTGTTTGTGTGTTGTAATAAAAATATTCTAATGACTTTAATATGCTGGTTTTCTCTACAGAGGTTGTATTAACTACTCACTGTGTTTGCTAACTTAATACCTTTGTTGTTGCAGATACATCAGTGGTGTATAGAAATAGGAATGGACACGTTGTTGAACTGAATGTAGAAACAAATACAACTACATTATTATTGGAAAATACAACTTTTGTAAGTATTATTTGTTATTTACTCATTTCTTAGTGGAAGTCTGCTAGCATTTTTTTCCTGCATCAGAAGTAAGAGAGTATAATATTTAAAGGTTACAGAAAATATGTTTATAACTTAGACCAGATTATATATAAATGCAAAGTATAATTCATTCCTCTCTCGGTGCACGATTTCTAGCTGAAGTTATTTGTTGTTTTATTCAACCTACATGTAAATAACCAAGATGTTGGAGGATATGTTGTTGGCTGCAGTCCATGCTTTGTTCAGGCCATTTTAAGGATCATGCCTGGCATATGTGCTGGTGAATCTACTTGATGTCTATTATAAAAAAGAGATATCATAAAATGAGGCAATGCTACTCAAAATGTTGAGAGCTTTTCCTTATTAGAAAAGGGGAAAAGTGTTCTAGAATCATATGCAGATTTTCCTTCAAGCAATTAAATATGCAAAGAAAAACGTATTTCGTAGTCCTGTTAATCTCTATCTTACTTGTTCCTCTGCTCTTTAATGGCAAACTAGATGGTTGGGGATTATTCCTCCTGACGAGTAAATAGTATATACATGAGTGGTTTGCGTATGTTTCTAACTAGCAGTAATTGCTAAGAAATGCTTAAATGCCTTAGTCTATGTTTTCTTTTCTTTTCCTCGGTGCTGTTATTCTTGGTGATACCACTTATATCCTACCCTGTAATTCTTGTTTATCAGGGTTTTGCAGCATAAATTAATGGTTTGTCAATCTTTCCTCATAAATACTCCATACAGACCACTGGCTGTTATTGTTAATCCCTGTATTTTTAATTTAGTAAAATCTTTTGCACCTGTAGAACCAAAAGTGTGACTCATTTTCATCAGCGGTCTTTGGCAAAGGCTGACTTTATTCCTGGTCTGTTTCTGGCCTTTGCTGATACAGATTTCTCCTTTTAAAGCATAAAGCCCCTGGTGACCTTTTCTTCTAACTCCTGGAACTAGGAAGAGGAGAGTAGAAGTTCAGGAAAAAGAAGCTGACACTGAGTTCCTAGGTCAATGTAAAGATGAAGGAGAAGGGAGAAGAGAATTTTATTTGAATGGCATGTGTGTGAGGCTCCCTGTCTGTAAGCTGCACCCTTCCGTATGCTGGGATGTGCCTCAGGGTACCTCTTAGCCCAGAAAAGGCTGGCAGGCACAATTAAAAGTGGGTGAAAAGGTGCATTTCTGTAAAGTGCAATCCACAAAGCGTTGTGGAAGCATTTTGCCTCTGTGTATGTGTGTGGGAGCGCTTGGCTGGGTAAGTAGAGGATTAACTGTGTCAGGGCTATGTATGCCTTTAGTGTCTAACTTGAATGCAAGAAGCTGCTTGGACATCCCTAGCTATAAAACTTGACTGTAATGATAAGACTTGAGTTTCCTCACAGGTGGTTTAATCCACTTTTGGCTGCAGGTATTTGGCTCGTGTGATGTCAAGCGCAATGCCAGCATGACAAGCTACTCGGGCCACTAGGCGAAGCCAGTCTTGCCAGCTAATGATGGATCAGTACGGACAGGCTGCTGCACACTGCGAGTGTTGCCTCTTTTCACAAAGTTCCTCTTCTCTGGGCTTTTTATGGAACTGATTTATCCTTAAGTCACGCAGACTGGGAAAGCTCTAGACACTAGATATCTACTCTTAATTAGAAATGTGGGAAACTGATCCAAAATGGGTAATATTCAAGCAACTATTTAAAAATTATGTATGGAACAGAGACAAACAAAAACAGAAGCGTGTTTTTTCCTGCGAAGCTCCTCTCTGTACACAGTCAAAAGCTTAGAGTGTTAGAGTTAAATAAAGTGGAATCCAGCAACGACTATTCATATAGAAGTAGAACAAAAAGCTGAAAACAGAACAGAAGACTCAGAAAGTTTCCTGGTGTATATTTGGCAGAGAGCAATGGGAAATGTTGCTGTTCTGAGTTGTCTGTTGACAAGGTGGCCAGCAATCCTAACAGGAGATCGTAATTTTACAGGGGCAGACTGTGTGGCTGAAATCAAAAGCTGTCCTGTTCTAAGCTCCAGTGTCCCCAAATTCACACTGCTAAACGTACTGTCCAAAGTTAGACACCTGGACCATTAATCAAACATTTTCCTCGCTCAATGTCACATCTGCTTTATCACCGGTGCATAATTAGAATGGTGCTGGTTTAATGACTCTGCGGAGCTGTCTTGTATTAATAAAAAATACAGCACAGACCCAACATAAGCAGTGGCAACGCAGGTTCTCTCCTTCTTCCCTATCAAAGGGTTTTAGTCATGGAAGAGTCACCTTTTGATGGGAGTTATTAGTCTGTTTCCAATCTACGCTCCCTCTCCTGTTTGCCTCTCTGCTCAAGCAGCCCGCAGAAGTGGCAGGATTTTCTTAGTAATGTTGATAACTGTCCATTGAAAATTGAACTGCCATGATAAACTCGTTGCGCAGAGGGAAGGGGCTAATAATGACTCGTCACTGTTGATTGGGCTGTGTTTAAACCAGCAGCTCGAAAGAGATTTTCTTTTTTCCTCAGTACTAATTCCCTGAAGCAGTCTCCCACTATGTACAGAGCACTGGCTCTTCTTTTGCATTTTAGAGACTGCCATTTTTGTGCAAAGTACATTTCTTTTATTCTTCTTTGTGTTGCTTATTGTTTACAAGTCAGCCCTACTGAAGAGCTGCTATGCTCTAGACGTGTATCAGCAGAAAAGTAGACTGCGGGTTTTTTTGAAAACATATATGTTATATATATAAAAGATTTACAAAACCCATAACTGTAAAAAATACCTTTAAAAATAGTCATGTACCTGGAAAGAAGAAAGACTAGTGTTTTGTCATTCTAAGATGCCCATTTCTCTTCCACACAGAACTATCTATCCAAAATTCCTGAATTTAATTTTTTCCAATTTCATTAGGTTTTATTCAGAAGTATAAGAAATTACTGCACTTCATTTGTCATTTTCAAATATAATCCTTTTCTACAATCAGTCTATTAGTATAACAATCTGGCCTTTATATAATTAAACTATCAGCAAAGCAATGTTATGGATAACAAATACAGTGACAGAAGTGAAAAAAGTAGCTTGTAAAGCAGAAAGAATATCTGTCGGCATCTCTGGAGATCATAATTTAAAGACGTTTTCTAGTACATATTTGTCCTCTGGGTGTATTCGTGTAGTCCATCCTGTTTATGCTATCTAATAAACAGTTAATATTCTGAGCCAGTGGCATATAAATGCTAACAGCTGGAGGCTGGGCAAGTCTTCTATTAAATGGAGCCAAAAAAAGCCCTAGACATTAATCACTGTGTGGCATCCTGATGTTTGCGATGCTGCCTCGACATGCGATTACAATATGTTCTCTATCGTCTATCTGAGGTGCCTGTCACCATGATCGTAAGTGACATGCCTACCAGTTTTTCAGCATTTAGCAATACTTTATTACACATTATAGTTCCAAAACAAGTTGACATTATGCCACATTTATCCAAGTAATTTCAGTGTTTAACAAGCATTTTATTTATACCTCTGGCCGTCAGCTGTTACGTAAAGTCACTAAGAGCAGGTTGCCGGTTCACGCACAACCCAGCCACAGGATCTGGCTAAGCTGGAGAAGAGCGCATGGAGGACCACATGGTTTCTTTTGCTCAGGGGGGGGTTGTCCATCTGGTCCCTTATCATGCTTCTAGCTCAGCCTCTCTGGTCTGTTTTACAGTCCTTAAATCCAAAACAAAATGAAGAAAGCAAACACAGAGATGAGAGAAAACGCGTGTAGGGACTGTGTGTTCTGTTGTAGTACTTTCCAAAAGTGCTGAATCCTCTGAAAGAAGCCTTTAGAAATTTTGCCTTCATTTCACCCTCTTAAAAAAAGCTGTAATAATTATGAAAGTGTTAAGACTGCTGTTTGTTAGCCCTCAGTTCCACTGCTCTTGTGGTGGATGTACGCAAAATTATTCGGATGCCACACGTACACCCTAACGAACACTCAGTCCAGGATCCTGGCGCAGAAATGAATCTCGCGTGACTCCTTAAGCCTTTCGAGTGTAGATGATGGGATATATTTTGAATCATCAAACAAGTGTCTATTGATTTGTTTGCAGTGCCCAATGACAGATGTATAATTGTTTTCAGTTTGGAAACTCTAGAACAGGGCCTTGTATTTACAACAGCTTCGCCCCCGCTGCATGATTTGGACTCTTCTTAAAGCCAGCAATATCTGACTTGCTCACCCCTTGATTTTGGTGCCTTTCCACAAGGAAAGGCTTTTCAAGCTCAAGGGGGAACTGCATCCTGGTGCACAGCAAACAAATCAGTTGCAAACCTGTTTCCAGAGGCTTGCCGGGAGTATACCCGAGAGTATTGTTGTATTGTCGTATTACTGTGGGCCATCTTTACACAAGGATGGAGAGAGAAGGATTACTTCTTGCTGCCTGCTAATTAGGGGATGGCATCAGAGGGGTGAGCAGAGCAGGAGTAGCCTTGGCTCATGAATCATGATGAGGCTTATTTTCTGCTAGGGAGGCAAAGGTGCAATGCTCCTGTGAGCTGCACAAGTCTGTTGGTGCCTTTCTTGTTCCTACAGTCACCTCCTGATGTGTGTGTATCTTGGGGCTACATAAGGAGTTTCAGGTGGGTTTGGGGGATTTGGTTTGTGTTTCTGAGAACCACTCATCCAAGATAGCCATTGTCCGTAGGGTAGAGTTCAGCTTAGATCATGTTTTGAGGCTCATTCATCTTCTGCGCTGGATAGGAAACCTGAGTGTTAACAGTTACAGCACATAGTATTGCAGTGTTTTTGGATCTAGATTAAATGCTCAGGTGACACAAGAAATAGTGCATTAAGAAATGTAACCTTGGAAATCTTAAGTTTTTCAATATTCTAATTATCATGTATTTTCCTAATTACAACCTGCCCCTCTTCTCTGAGGTCTGCCGCTCTTACTGCTATGAGGCTTGCTCTTCTGCTAGGCTCCACTCTCAGCTGCTCTCTCATCTAACCTCCCCGTGATCCATCTTCTCCTTTCAGTAGCAGCAGCGATAATGGAAGGAAAATCCCATTGTTCCCTTGATTACTGGTACCACCCGAGGAAACTGCTGCGTGCCAAATGCCTTCTCATTTTGCAGCTAGTGTAATTCTGTCCCATCTGATTCCTCTTATGCATTGCCATTAGGTCAATGCTTCTCTGAGGAGCTGCACTGAAAACCTGTGAATGCTAATGAACTCCCATACATCGATGTTCAGCTATACCATGAAGTTAAAATTCTGATACAGATGTAGGTATGTGTTATAGAGACATGTATAATTTCCTAAATAATAGTATTGCCACCAAGCTTTAAAGTAGCAGGCTAGAGGTATGGAAATATTTTATGCTGGATGAATAACAAAAATTTTTAAAGCCTAAATGTGTGTTAAGTGAGCATTAATCAATAATTGGAGAAGGATAAATAATGGGATTGTGGAAGATGTAAGTTTCTAGGAAAACAGAAGTACAAGAAACTGGAACAGAAGAAGGGGTAAAACTAAAGGGAAAAAACCAAACAACAGCAAATAAGTAAATTCTAGAGAAGTGAAAATTTCCTCTAATTGGTTTTAATTGTGATGTGTTATTTCCCTTAAAACTATCCAACTGAAACTATGAAAAAAAGAGTACTATAAAGTGTTTGACAATTGACAAGGATATATTCTTACAACTCTGGGCTAGACTCTTACAGGTATTTTCTGTTTACTCAATGCCATATTTTTGAAAGACTATAAATAAAGCACGGATTTAAATGTTATAGTAGTTAAAATCCACCAAAACAGTAAAACCAACATATTATAGTAGGTGAAAGAACAGAGCAAAGATGAATGTAGTAACTAGTGTGTCAATAACTCGGAACTAGGCTTTAAGAAAATAGAAGAAATAAAAAGGAGCTGATACTGAGAGGTTCTTGCTGAGGATGCTGAAGCTAAACCCAGCCTAAAGCTTCTCTTAAACACAGTCATAACAGGCATTTCTGTTAACAGCAAAGCACAAATAAAATGCAAAATTTAAAAAAAAATCATTAGGGCAAAATATTGACATTGGAAATCAAATGAGAATATATTGTTCATCAAAAATTGTTTTCCATTTTAATCATCGATATGGAAAGGTGGAAGAAAAGCCAGTTGTGGGGGGGAGTGTCCCTTATGTATGCTTGTTGCAGAATTGCCTTTTCTTTTGCTTTCACTCTTACTGTCTCAAGCTGTTCTCATCATCTTTTCTTTTCACGCAAAACTGTGTTTAGCAAGACGTAGTTGGAATGTGGATGAGAGAAGAAAGCTGAAGGGCAAAAGGCTGTTTAAATGCACTGTGTCCTTTTGCCTCCATTTGGCTTTTACCCTTGTGATCTGTGGGCAACAGTGAGCCTAGCAGTCAGGGCTTGTCCATGGGATTGTCACATCATGCATCACTGTCAGGAGAAGAATTAAAACTCTTATCACATGAGGTACTTTGAAGAAACCTAGAAATGCAATGTTTAATGTGGTTAGACCTAATTATACAGTCAGTGGGTTTTGGCTGTGGTGAAGAATGCAAGATGAAATATAGGATCGTTCTTTCATGTCTGAAAAAGTGAAATGATGTCAAATTCAGCAATATAGGAAAAATGGATGACAGATCTGTGAATTAAGAAGGGAAGACAGTGTAGAGGTGTTTAAAAAATTTTTTTTTGGCACAGAATAATTGAATAGTGTGAAATGTAACTGATTTAGGGATTCCAGCAATTTATCTAGTCAGAGTGGTTTCCAGCTGCATACACCTGATGATTTTCGTAGGGATTGTAAGTCTTGATGTAGCTAGGTAGAACTGACAAGCATTAGGGACATAAGGAAATTACATTCCCTTTTTCCTTCTCTTCTGCTGTTCCTCTGTTGTGGTGTGCAAAGGGGATAAGGGTGTGTATGGAGTGCTCAGTGCAGCACGGTGTTGTATTACCCCTGGTCTCCTAACTAGTTGATACTGTGCAGTGATGCAGGGGGAAGCTTCTGCATCCAGGGACCGTGCCTAATTAGCCAGCTATATTTCTCCCTGTTTGAGAGCTTATTTGTCCAGAGCTACATTTCCTAGAGATCAAGCACAGATAAACCATAGAGGCATAGTCATAAGGGGCTGCGTTTAGGTCTGTCTTCCTGAACAGAGGCTCGACAGCTCCTGACAAAGCAAGAAGCTTGAAAAGTTGCAGATATGCAGACACGATAGCGGAACAAGCATCCTCCAGATTTTTCATAACAAGACACCTGAGGTTTTTAAATTCCCAGTGTTTCCAATATTTTTCCCACATTTTCTTTAAAACTCAAAAATGTGTTCTCCTGAGAAGAGAACAAACCCATGGGGTCAGAGTCTTCACAAACTTCTTTTTCGTTAATAAATATATCAACTCCCTGTAGCGAATGTCCCAACAGGCAATCTCCCACGGGCTCGAGTGGCATACATCTCACCTCCTACAGCAGGGACCGAAACTTTCTTTTAAGCCCATCACCAGCTGATGTCATCTCCTGAGTCATGCAGCTGGGCATCTGTTGGTTGATGAAATACTTTAGAGATGTTCATGGGGAGACACCAAAATCTGACTTCTGTTCTAGTGAACTCACAGATTGTGAGCTTACTTGCAACATCAGGCAGGAGGAATAAGTCAGGTGATTTTTTTTTCCTGTTGTTAATCTAAAAGGGCTTCTTCTGTGCATACAAGGAGACATTTTCTGAATTTATTGCCAGAATTGTGCATTTACCAAAAAAAACCCCAAACAAATCTCTTAAGGAAATTTAAGTCACTTCTGATGACTTTAAGTCACTTAAATCTCTCTGAAATTCTGTTAGAATTAAACATATATTTCCTTAAAGGCTTGATTGTAAATACAACAAATAGGATAATTATGCTTTTATGATAATCTAAAGAAATCAGCATTGCTCTCAGCTTTGGCAATGAACGTATAATTTCTGCTGGTCTAAATTTTATTTTCATGTTTCTTAAGTGAAACATGAAAAAGTGTGAAACAGCTTTAGGCTCCTTTTAATAAGAATAATGCCTTGTACCATCAAAAAGAAAACTATTTTGCCAAAACTGTTACCTGCAATCAAGAGATTATAAGTTATTGGCATTGCACGTTACACCACATGTCTGAAGCATTTCTGGAGGCAAACAGAATTTTGCAGGTGAGTACAAGCTGAATGAACAAGGTAATCTTCAGTCGGATTTAAGCGTTTTTCAATCCCAAGTCCAGAAGAGTCTCCACTTTGGTATAAAATATGTTAGTAGCTCTTGCTGGTGTTGCCTCGAACTGCTAATAGTTTGCAGCTGAGCTACTCAGGTCTTTGCATTAAGGGCATGATTACTTTTGTGGTGGCTTAATCAGTCACTGAGGATTCTTACTAAATGCATGAAATGGTAAGGACCACGCTCCCTGAGAATGAATTTGGAAAGCTGCCTGGGTTATATATTGCTGAAGACTGAGGCAGTGGGACAATAATTAAAAAACTGCTAGGAAGCAGAGAAATTTCACATCTAAAAATGTTTTCAGTCATGTGCCATAAAAGGGAATGTTATTCATAGATTAACATTACCATAGTCTCTGCTTAAAGATGGTTAACTTACAAGAGCTAGTTTGAGCACAGTAGGAATCTGTTTTGAACGCTTTGTAGATACAATGGGATGCTTTTAGTTTTTTTTTTCCTCTTCTTTCTTCAAGACTGCAGATTTATCTTCCAGCTTCTGATACTGTCATGCTCTTGCATCAAATTGGTACACAGTTTATCTTCAAAACTATTTTCCCTTTGATTTCTTTGGATACTTTGATTGTAATTATATTACCTAGGAACCTGAGTTTAATCTGTATATCACAACATAGCGTCTTCTCAGTTTACTGGAAGACCAGCTTTAGTGTACCTTAAATTCCTGTTGAATTCATTGGTTCAGCGGTGAGATTAAGCTAAACAGAACAGGACGCTTAAGCAAAATAAGGGAAAGTCTTCCTTTGAACAGTGGCTAGATCTTGTTCTGCATAGCTGTTCATTTTCTTTTGTCTTGTACCTTTGCAGTTCTGTTATTTTTTCTGTCCTACTTTTTCTATTCTTATCTGCGTTTTTCACTTCTTCACCCTTTTCCTTTCATTCTGCAGATAGATGTCTTGGGATTCATTTAAAATTATTTCCTTCAGTGCCCTTTAAAGCACATTCTTATCTTCCTCATACGTTAGATGCATTAAATTCTTTCTGATATCAACATTACCTCTTGATTAAATTACAGCCCTGAATTCAATTGGGTGTCATGTAATCTTGGACAGATAGAAAGCAATATTAGTTTTATAATGCTATCTTATGTTTCACTTTACTCTCCACTAATCATTTTCTTTCTTATAAGAAAGAGTTTTATGTTGTCTTGCAAAATGTTTATGTATGTGGCGTTAAAAGAAAAGCAGTAGATACATAGTGCACACCTCTTCTTTTTCTTGTATGTTGTCTTTAAGCCTAACCCAGTGATGAATCTCCCTTATAATCATTCCTGAGGTGCGCACCAACCAAAGTGTCTTCTTTCATCCTCTGTAAATGAATTGATTCTAGTTGTTATCCTTGAGCTTAGTGCTTGTGATCATGATAAAAACTCATCAGCTTCTTAATTGGTATTTAGTGCTGAAGACAGATTCACCTGTTGCCTTTGTACTGATACCAGCAAATTAGATTAAGAATTATTTGAGTCCTTCTTTTGTGAAAATGGCATAGGTGTTCTAAACCAGATCTGTCTTACGAATGGGAAGTTCTTAAATTAACTGTAAGAAAATTTGGAAAAAATAACCCTTAATGTTGAAAACTCACTTTTATTATTACTTCATTTTAGGTAACATTCAAAGCATCAAGATACTCAGTTTCACCGGACTTAAGATTTGTTCTTCTTGCATATGATGTTAAACAGGTGAGCGAACTATTCATAATCAAAGAGCTCCTGAATTAAAACTCTGAAACCCTTGTTCTTTTGTCTGTTTCATCTACGATTCCACATCATATAATATGATTCATGTACTTGATTTCTCTTCCCAAAACCTTCTGATGAAATGATGGTGAAGTATGTATTTAAGTGTGTACAGAAATACTGCAGGGTTCTCTGTTGAGGTAAATTGCCATGGCTCCTCTGAAATGTCGTGCTGGTTCTTGTAGCAGAGGCTTCGTAACCCTGAAACTGTTCTGTCACTAGCTGATTATGTGAAAGTCTGATATTCCTTCCTGTTTTAAACAGCTGTACAGGTCATTTATGGACTATGCTAAAAAAAAGGGTGATTCATGCCATGAAAGTTTTATTGTTGGCTTCAGTAGTCTGAAACCTGGTCGTCTGAAGGTCTCTTGCACTATATAATGCAGTGTATTCTTTGGCTTAGTATTTAGAGATTTTGTAGGCTATCATGTTGTCAAAGAGTTTCGATCAATCATATCATATAGAGTTTTCTAAAATAAATCTTTGAATACAAACAAAAATGAAAATGGTTTAATGAATTTCCTCTGTTCATATTGGTGTTTGTATAAAAAGTACTATTGAAATATGAACCATTATTTATTACAGAGTAGTTCTGGATTGATAGGCTCAAGGGTTATTCAAGCAAGTTTGGGTTGTTTTTTCTGCTTTTTTTTTAATTTTGGAACAGTAACATTTACAAATACCTTGGACCTAATGTCCTGGGTTCAGCTGGGATAGGGTTAATTTTCACAAGAAACTGGTTGGGCTGACCCAAACCAGCCAATCAGATGAGATATTCTATACTGTGTGACATCAGGCTCAGTATTTAAGAGGGGAGTGGTTGAAGGTGGGGGTTTGCTACTCAGGAGTAAGGTGAGCCTTGCGTGGTGAGAACATTGCATGCTGTATATTCTTTTTATCAGTATTGTTGTTATTTTCTTCTCTCTTTGCCATTCTGTGAAACTGTTTTTATCACAACCTATCAGTTTTGTCTTTTCCTTCTGATTCTCTTCCCCATCCCACCGGGGAGGGAGGAAGAGTGAGAGAGCAGCTGTATGGTTCTTTATTGCCAACTGAGGTTAAACCGTAGCACCTTAATATCAGAAGTCAATGTTCAGAAAAGAGAAAAGATTACTATAGTATAGTAGTTTACTTATTGTTTTGTGTTGGTAACTGGTAAGACAATAGCTGTGTGTTGTGGATTAAAGTTCTTAGAACAATACAATATTCATTGCCAGGTCAATATACAAACCTTTCTGACCTCCTGGTAACATACCTGCAGCTTTAATAATTATATCTGCAAACTGGAAAATGTGCTGAAAGCTTGTCGAAAATATTCCAAAACTGTTGTAAAATGATACGTATACTTGGGACTAGATCCAAGTAGGTTTTCTTCTGCCAATTCTAGTGGATTCTGGGTGAAGTTCTTTCTATGGTATGTGTCAACCAATAAACCAAGAAAGAGATGCTGTTCAGTATTTTTTTGTGGAGTGTTCCAGTTTTATTCCTGTCTGAAAAATATTTGCTCCTTGCTGTTTCCCTTCTTGATTGCTTCATTTTGTGTGAAAGAGTTTAATAATTCCTTATACTAATGTAATTTTCTCATTTGATCTACTGAAATTTTCATTTTGGATAGGTAGGTTTGTTTGGGATTTTTGTAATAGCTGCATATATAGCTGATACAGAAAAACAGCAAAACATGAAAATATCCATCACACTTTATTACATCTAAATGTAGTGCCATCAGGGGTGAATCCCTGCCCCACAGTGTAGATGGTCCACTGACAATCAAAGAGCTCTCGATGCATGCTGAATATATTACTTTGCAGGAGAACTCCCTTTTTGTATTTCATTCTTCGTTTTGTTGAAGAAAAAAAAAGAAAATCTTCCTTTTACAGTCCAGTTGCTGGTAGTTACGTGGAGGGATGAGGTGTGCATCATTTACATTCTGCATGTAGCAGTTTCCTTTGTTCATGTAGATCGACAAAAAGTAATTAAAATGAGACATGAACAGGGTTTGGCAAGCAGTTTATGGTGGCAGTCCTGGATGACTTTGGATGAGTCTTGTGATGCTCGCTCTTGAGTGCTCCAGCTGCGCTCATGGCTTTCAAACCAGAAGTGTACTGTGGTGGTTGTGTCCTCTGGAAGTGTGGTGACGATGCTAAAATTGGTTCATAGCTGGATGTTGTCAGATGTTAATAATAATAATGCTGTTGAAGTCCCTTACCTCCTGAGAAAATCTGTTGCTTAGGGTGGAAAGGAAAATAATCGAGAAGAGTATGAGCTAATTCTCTCAGAAGTAACAAAAAAATACTGTTGTGAGCACATGGTAAAAAAGCCTGTTAGGTTCCAAATGTTCTGATTCTTGAGATACTTCTTAGGCTGGTGAGGCACTGCTGTTTTCTCAAAATCTCCTGGGGAAAAGGTGCACAATGCCTTGAAAAGCCTCTGTACTTCTACATAACTAATGCTTCCAAATAACATGAAGAATCAAGCTAGTGTTCATTCTTCTTGGGCCTGTTCATATTTATTTTTTTTTTTTTCCTCTCAGTCAGAGACAGACTTATTGGGTCTGGATGAGAGGAAATCCACCTGTCTACCTTACTCCTTTCCCCGGCTGTTAACTATAAATTATTATATTTATTGCCTATAAAATTACAATTAAATGGCATAACTTAATTGGAGACTTTCAAGTTAGTTTCAGTAGAATCAAGCCAGATTCTTTCCTCATATCTCATTGAAGTGTAACTTTTTATGAAACTGAGGATTTGCTTATTGTCCTGTGTTACAATACATGCTTGAGTCTTTAATAATACCCAGTACAAGGAACTGCAAAGAACTTGTTGTAAGCATTTAGTTGATCTCTCCATCTGCTGCAAATTGCCAGAGACCCCTGGAATTTACTACCTATGTTTGCCCCTTAATTTTCCTTCATTGTTAAGATTTAGGTATATAATTGCACTGTAAAGTATTTGATGGGATTTCTGCTTTAGTGGACTGTCAAGGCTTTGGGTTTTTAAAATTATAATGGTTGTTTACATGCATTAATCTGTGTTCTTTGTGACATACAGTAATACAGCTGGAACAGATTTATAAATAAGCTGGTGTGTTTCAGCTGAACAGATCGGAGAAAAAGAGAGACAAATGTTTCTTCAAGACATTTTGTCATAAAATTGGAATTAGAAACAAGGTTAGTTTGATGTTTGGATTAAAAATAAATGTTGAGTTAAATTAAATAGTTGAATATTTATTTTACTGTTGTCAGCATTTTCTTTAATCTATTTTATGCTTGGAATGGCAAACTTTAATTAAATTTGCAGTTGTTTCAGGACAATTAAGTATGTCCTCTATGCATAACGGGACATAAATCTGCATGAAAATAAGCCATCTTTGAATACAAAAGTAATAATTGAATAAATCATTTAAATCATGCTTAATAGAAGGAAAAGAACCATTTCATGTGGCATAGCAGCTGTTTTGCTGTAGCTCTATGAACTTCATGTGGAAGAAAATTTGTTTTCTAAGGAATTCCAAGTGTTGTAAATTCATTTCTGACATCAAATTCCCTCCATCTATGTCATAGCATGTCATAGAGCATAAGCCAGTATTACTGGCATAAGTGCGGTGGCTATCTAGCTTTTTCTTTTTTAACTGAAGGCTGTGGCAAATTTAAAGATACATTCTGTGTGTTCTTTGCTGTGGTACTCCATAGTTCTCCACACTTTTGAAATGCTTTCATCAGTTCTCCAAGTTTTTTGACTTTGCCAAAACTTGCATGGATCAGCTGTGTGTAGTTCAGACTTTCTTTCTGTCACTCACTGTAATTTGGTCGGCGTCACTGAAAAAGTCTCTTTTTGCAAGGCAGCAGCTCAGTAAGTAGGAACTAATTTGAGAAATGAGCACATACATTCTTGCTGAACGTCCTGCCATCCTGATTCTTCTGGGACGGCGTGAACACAGCAGCAGGGAAACCATTGTATGTATTGTATGCAGAGAGGGGACAGATTTGCGGTGCTGTATCTTTTTGATTTTTATTTTCTTTTGAAGATTGTCAAGGCACGAGCAGAGAATGTCATGCTCTGAGAGGCAGAGCATCTAAGCCAGTTGAGATTTCCAGAGAAAAGGTTATTTCACTATTGCTTTTAATAAGGACTGTGTTAAAATGACATTTAAAATTTTTCTCACTCTGCTGGTGGTGTTATTGATGACTACCAAAAGCTGATTTATAGTTTTGATTACAAAATGGAAATCAGACACTCTGTTCTTGCATTAATGGTAAAGAGTGGGGCAGTAAATTTGCAGTGCAGTGAGCACAGAGGTCCTAGGAAGTTCTTTTACCGTTGGGGAACTTCAGTGTCCCTCAGCAGAAGGCTGTACCTTGCGAGTTGTCCGTGGAGTCCATGTTGAAGTGAAAATGAGCTTCATTCTGGATATTCGTGGGATTTTGCTCAGACATCGTAGACATGTTCTCCCCATGCTCTTGCTGGAATAGAATACACCACAGACGAGCAAGTGAAGAAGTAAATGAGATCGGTTCCTACTTTTCTTTGTAAGACTGATTTTTTCCACTCACTTCATTTAATAATCCCTTCTTTGTGATGTTTTGGGTATGGGTTTTTTTTCTTTTTCTCCCCTACAAACTGTCTTTTCCTTCTCCCTGCTTTCAAATCTCTTTTGAATACCAACTTGCAGGAATTTTTCATAGTTTATTCTCTTTACTATTACTAACACATAATTTTCTGCTTTCAATGGAAGATAAATTATGTGCAGGTTTTTCTAGCTCTTGATTAAAGAATATGCTTAAAAAACAGATTAAAGCTCAGTTCTAGTTTAGAAATGTAAGCATTTAGACACTCTAAAAAAGGAAATGTTTTCCTGAATTAGGGTTTCAAACTAATCTTTCTTAGCTAGAGAATTTTAGTAAAATAATGTATTTAGCTTAAAGCACTGTGGAAATAGCTTTTAATAATTCTTATGGTAAGATCAAGATGAAGAATAATCCAATCCCCTTCAGAAAGGTAGGAGAAAAATAGTTTGAGATCTAAACGTCACTCATTCAGTAAGAATGAAAAATATTTCAAAAGTGTTTCTGAATATTTGTAGATTAATGTGTTGAAGATGAGAGTCCAATGCAGTGTCTGAAGCAAAGAAACCTGAAGAGAAAAGTGACTTATCTGCTGTGTGCTGATGCCTGTCATCACTTTGCTGCTGTAATATCTATTTTTAGGGGATAATGATAGGGAGTATTGGCCACAATCTACAGCGAATGGAGGGTGAATGGCAACAAGTGACACACTCATCAAGCCTTTAGGGATTGCCTCTGGTATTGGCTTACTTGACTGCATTGAAAAGATCCTCAAGAGTTTGTCTGCAGACTAGAAAAATCCATGAGGGGAAAAATTCACTGGAGTCTGAAATTATGATTATCTGTTCTGCATTAGGAGATAATCTTTCTGCCAATTAGGTGGAAACTAAATGTTCAATTGTCAGTAATCTTCTTGGTCAGTGAAATTAATTATTGGATTTTTTTTGATAAAAATTAAAGGATAAAGAAATTACTTTGCATTATGTATTATTTTTGATCAAGCCACTGTTTGGTGTTAACGTGTGCAGGTGTTTTCAAGGAGATAGTTTATACAGTGCTTATGAAAATCTGGCTTTGAAGAGCATTATCTGGAGTACCATCTAATGGTTGGATACATACACAACAAAGATGAAATGAAATCTGTCTTCTAACACATGGTAATAATATTTTCTCAACAAGATTATTCCATACAAAAGATTGACAGAAGAGTTGTTAAACCAGCAGTGATCTGGACAACAATATTTTATGTAGCGCTGTCTATGAAGTAAAGATCTGATACAAAATTCATACTATCAACTTTTTCCTCCAGAAATACATACCTCTTTAGATAAATTCTTTTTTCATGTGTGTTTCCTTAGGCCCTCAGGGTGGTCTTTCATCGTTCATTTTTTCATTTTGAGATGAGACCAGAAGCAAATCATGCATGTGCATACTCCTGAATTTACGAGATCATAAATAAAAGTCTGATCCAGACATGACTTTTCCATTCATCTTTATCTCTCGTCAAGAACGTGAAAGACCAATGCTATCAGCTTTAGGGCAGTGCGGAAAAAAAAAAGAAGGGATTTTTAAGTGAGATCCACCCCCAAAATTTGGAGTTATTTCTTGCAAATATTTTTGTGATGTATTTTGTTCCTCTCTTAGATATGACAGGATTAGGTATTTAAAAGGTCAGATACTGAGCAATTCGTGGAAGTGGGCTACTCAAATTTTCCCCTTTTAAAGACTGTTGTTTTACTCTGAGTTGACGTTTTAGCTGGATAGATGAGAATTTGTTAACATAATAGCTAGGCTGTAGGTGATCTTGGCATACTACTTGTCTATTACATATATTTTACTTTATTTTATATAGCTCCACAGGTACACAAGGCATTTTGAAGATATAAAAAGATAAGGTCTTTGCCTGAGGAGGTGATGTGCTTGGTAGTAAAATCTGGCAAAATTAATTTGGTGACTCTATATGTGCTATCATGAATTATCCCATAGGGGTGAGTATTCGTATGAGTACACAGTGTCCCACTTCTGTCTGGGGTTTCGTCTAAATTATGTGGCAAAACATAACAGCCACCATTCCCCATAAATAGAAGATGGAGAAAGTAGCATGAGTGTGGTTTATGCTGAGAATCATCAGCACTGATGTTTGTTTGGTATTTGTTTCCTCATTTTATCCATGTTGAATTGCAGTCCTGTGAGTACTTGCATTCAATTCATCAGTCAGCTCACTAGCTTGCTGCTTATTAAGAGTAGCAAAGTTATACCTGGAGTATCTGCACATCTTCTGCATTATTTGTCTTTATGTATCCATTTCTACATTTACGAATTTGGCATATTTCTGATCAGATGACAATGGTGCTGCTCTCTGCCAGGGCGTTACTATGAACAACTGCAGAACAAGGGGTGAACTGTCACAATTTCTTCCTTTAAAAAAAGTTTAGAACTAAAAAGGTACAGAAACTGGGGTACTATTTGGATGCTTCCACTGTTTTGGGTTTTTTTTTAATCTAATGTGAAACCTGTCATGTCACATAGGTCTGCATATGCACCTACTTACCTGTTTTTCAGAAAGGTTTTTTTTAAATTTCTTCTAGCAAATGCTTTATTTCATCAGCTGACATGTTGATTCATATATGCAGGTCCAGCCTTGTGTAACAGTTAAAAAAACATAGATCAGCCTTCACTTTTCATAGGAAACCACATGAGAGAAGATGTTGCAGCTCTTCAAATAACTTACTGGGTGTCTCTGTTCCATTCATGCTTCCAGGATTGCTGTTCAACATCCAGTGTTATAAGTAATCAAAATAAATAATTCTAATTTAGGTAGAAGGTGGCTCTTTTTTCTCATTCACAATTGCCAGGCTTCAAAAATCAGAATTTGTGTTTTCAACTTCTTGTTCAAAGGCAGTATTGAAAAAAAGAACATTGTGCTCTGCTGTTGTTCGGTAAGAATGGATTTTAGGGCATTTAGCTTTTCAAACAAAATGTTTATTGACAGAAAAAGTATTTATTTGCAATAATCATGTCATTCATTCAAGTATGAATGCTGTTATTTCAGGAAGGCTTAGGCAGTGTCCAGCTGAGTTTCCAAGATCCAGCAGTTTAGAAACTTGGTCTTAACTGTGATTTTCACATGGTCGTATTCCTACATCGCATAATAATCCATGGGGAGTGGATTCCCCATGTGCTAATGCTATATAAATAGGCAGTATTACACTATTTAAGTCAGCAGCTCCCTTAATCTGTGAACAATTTATTTTGTACAGCATAAGTTCTGGCTTCTGCTGTGAAACTGCCAGCCCTATCACGTCCTCCCCGTTTGTCTTCTGTGCACTGACAATATGCAGAAATGTGCCGGAGATGTCCATTGTAAGCAAAGGGCTTGTCCATCACAGCCCATAGACAAAAAAGCGGTGTTTAATAGGGGGGGGGGGCATTAAATTCCAGTTACCTCTTGCTACAGTCTGTTGTATGTACTAATGATGTTACCAGAAATAGCATACAATTGAAAGTGAGTTTTACAATTATTTTGTAATGTATGTATTTTTTTTCAAAGATGAGGTACTAGTGACATTTTTATCAAATATCTGTGAGAAGCCTTCCTCAGCAACGCTGAACTGAAAAATAAGTTCATTTGAAAAAAAAAAAAGAAATCCAAAGGACAGCCTGAATAAATAACAGGTCAAGATACCTAATTGGAGACTGTATGAGTAGCTGTTAGAGGCTGGAAAAGCTGAGCAGAGCTTTAATTTGGATTAAGATCTGGCAGAGTTCACCACAAGCAACTTGAGTCAACTGATACACCCATCTGTTTTTAACGATTGATTGTTCTGTGCTCCCAAGAGATAATAATTCCCTCCCTTGCTACCAAAAGAATATGGGTTAAGAGAATATTTTACACACCTCTCAGTTTTGACAGGTTTTACCCTGAGCATGAATCATTGTTAGTTCAACTGCTACACTTATTGATTTCTCAAATACAAGAGCTGGCTCACATCTTCAGATACAGTGAATAAATGACTTCTGAGGAGTAAAATCACTTCATGGACCTGACTGGCCCGTTATGTTAAAATATCTTTCTTAAAATTCCGTGTATGTTTTTTATGATGTAGCTATCGTCATGTGCCATACTGACTCATTTCAGATCTAGCTTAAGGACATGCTTTTTCTATATGTACTGAACATAAGCAAGATTGAATTACTTGAAGAATAGCCCTCTTAACAAATGCCTGCATTCCAGTTCATGTGTTCAGTACACTGAGAAAATCCATTTTAAACAATGGGGTTTTTTGCTTTTATTTCATTTTTCATAATATCCTCTATCTGAAATTCAATAATAATGTATCTTACTGAGAAATGTGATATGCATTATAGCTTTCTTATTAAACTTTTAAATAAGATACTATTAGTATTGATGAATGTAATCCCAAATGGTCACTTAATCTTAAAATAGTCATTGATCACACATTCAGAATTTTAGTCTTGCAGCCAAACTAGTATACATTGTTAATGGTCATGAATTTTATACCAAAATGAATTAACATCTGTCTTTGGCTGCAGTGTTATGAATTAGATTTACAAACTAGGGATGACTCAGTAAGTTTCTAGTTTTTTTTTTTTTTTAAATGCAACATTTGCCAAAGAAATCTGTTCAAGTACATTTGATATATGAAATGGAATGCTTAAGCACAGTCTCTAAGCCTAAAGTTTTTATCTTTCGAATTATTTAGTCTTTGATGTTAAAATTAATTTTTAAAACAGAAACTTAGAGACAGAGTTCTTCCACAATGTTGGCTAATGTGCTAGCATGTGGTTGAAGTCATATTAATAGCAGAGATACTAGGTTTTAAGAAAAAAAAAAGCTAAACCAAATCTCTGTGTGGAGGAGCCCTGATGCTTTTCACATTTTAAATGTATATAAGGATGTATTTAAATATACATGTATGAAAATATATGCATATATTTAAGTACAGATTGAAATATTTATCTTGAAATAATCTAGAATTTAAATAACAATACAAAGTAGAAGCATATACAAAACAAAAAAAAAATACTTTTCTAATTTTGTGAGTGGTGTCATACATCTTTTGTTTGAAGTCTATCAGTGATGCTGTCTTGAAATCAAAACCCCCAAACATTCTATGTGTATCTTATTTGTTAAATGTGATCAAGCGTAATTAAACTTTGCCCAGAGAAGCTGTGCGCTTTTGGGACCTGGCTGGACCAAGCCCTGGGCTGCCTGCTCTGGGTTCAGTGTTGATCCTGCTTTGTGTAGGCGGTCGGACTAATGACTCCCTAAGATCCTTTCAGCTTGAGTGAGTCTTCGAGTCAGCATTATCACATCAGTAGTATTCCCCCTTGAGATAAACATTCCTGAGATTAAAAAAAATGATTTAAAGAATCTTTATTTTTTGGAACAATTCCCAAGAAAGAAAACAAATGTCAAATGTCGACCCAAATGTCCAGTTTTGTAAAGTGCCAAATAATACATAAATATTCCTTAAACCATTCTCAGTAGTTTTATTCATCCTTTTCTTTTATGTCCACTTAGATTCTTAATCTCCAAATATTTCTATACCTTTGTGTATATGAAAAATCTAATCCTCTGCCTCTGCAAATACATGAATGGACACAATTCTCACTGCAGCAGTCAGATCTGGTTGGAAGGAGTTCTGAAATGTTTGTGCTCTGCAAAATGAGGAAAATCAGATGAAGGGAAAACCTAAGCCCTGACTGAAGGTTCACAGTTATTTCTTCTTATGATTAAATAGTTAAACAAGCTGGCCAGATCTGGAAACCAATTATTCTGAAATGTGAGATGGGGAAAAAAAGAATCTGTTTTTTCAGTTATTCTGCATAATTCTGTCTCTATTGGCAGTGCGCATTGAATAATAATTAAATTTTTCTTAAAATAGACAAGCTGGAAAAAAAATTAGTGGCTAAAAAAAAAATTCCAAGCGGGGGGCAAGGCCTTCCAATGCTTTTTAATTCTTAATTGCCAGGTCCTGGGCCGGAGAATCTAATGCGGAAACTGAAAGCGTAACTGTAACATTCTTATAAATAAATATTCTTAGTCTTGAAGGAGAGACTTTTTGTGTTGTGCATTCACTCAGACTGCTTGAGTGGGGAGGTGTTGGCTTTTTTGGTTTGCTTGTTTTCACAAGCAGAAAAAACCCAAATAGGTTGAATTTTTTTTTCCAGAAAGGTGCTAGGATTTGAAATGAGTCACTCCAAGGACAAGTTCAAGTGTCAGTGCATGTGGTAAGGACAGCCCGTAGCAATGGCAAATGGTCCAGAACATGAGCAAACGTGTTTAAAACCTGTCCCACAGAGAATATTTGCCCTTCCCCAATGCCCATACAAAAACTATCTTGAAGCTGGAGGGTGTTCTGTGCCGCGGGAGCTGCATAGCTGCTTGTCATATTTCAGAGAACCAGTGCAAACACATCAGAATTTAATTTTCTTCCACCGTCTTTCGCTTTCACTGTGTGGAGAATATCATTAACTTCATATATGAAGTAGCAGCCTTTATCTAGCAGGCACCTAAAGTGCTTATCGCTTCTGAACTTGATGAAAATGCCATTAAAGTCAGTGGAACTTTTTCCATTGACTTTAAAATGGACTTTTGGATCAGCTCTTGTCTACCTATCGCACAAATATAGTGAAGTCATCTCAGTACTGTGACAGCAACAGCCAGGTGGACAGTGCATAAGGCAGTGTGCCGCTTGGATTTTCAACAGCATCTTGTAGAAGATAGATTAATCAGTGTTTCCCGAGGCTCATCTGTGGTGTCACTCAGCCATTAGGTCTGTGGGTTGTTTGCACCTTTGTGAACATTAGTCATTTTGCTTCCCATGGTGTTCCCTCTCTTTAGGGACAGCCAGGACAGAGGCTTTTGACAGCTCGTTATCATCGTTGTTATTTTCTGTAGCATTTTGGGTGCGCTTGGCCTGGTGTACTGTCAGCTTGTAGTGATTCTAATTGCTGTCTGCACTGTCATTATCTTAAAGATACTTTAAAACTACATTTTCCTCGAGTGGGAAGCTTCCTGAATGGGACCTACAGCTGCTTCTTGTCGATGCCGAGACAAGAATTGATTCAAGTTCTTGTCACTGTTGACTTCGTCTGTCCGTAGTTTCTTTTAAGGCCCTGCCTTCAGTGTTTGTGCTGACGTGTATGCGAGCATGCTGTGTTTAACATGTGTAAGGCTAAGAGGCTGCTTAGGGGAGTGAGAGCAAGTTTATTCTCATCATTCTCCCTCATGGGGAGTTTAGATTGGATTGGTACGACTCCTACTCACACCAGCTCTTCTCTCATTGCGATTTATGATCAAGGAGTAGTTAGAAGAGGAACAGGGCCCTTGCACCCCTCCCTGCTCTTCACCGCCTGTGCTGGCCAGACTCGCAGAGTAGAAAAAAGAAGTACCCAATACTCTGTGCTGAGCCCATCTGAATCTCAGCGTTTCCTATGATAATTCCTTGTCTCTGTACTGTCCCCTGGGGATGGCTGTGTCTGAAACTGTGATCTAACAAATTCTGCTCGACGGCTTCGTGAACTCCCATTCCAGTGCTGGTGGAGGATTTATATAGTTATATAGTTCTATCCTGCAAAATTCACCTGTCTCTAAACTTAGCTTGGAGGAGGGTTAGTAGGAAGCAGCTATACTTATTATTAGATCTACTGTGGAAAAGTTGGTATGTGGAAAAACTGTTCTTGTTTTCATGCTGTATCAGTTAGGAACATAAGCTGTTATAGACCTTGGTTGTTTATTTGCTTATACGTTTAGACAATTTGCAGCTGCAATGGACTTACTAGCTGTAGTCCTTATCATGTAGTCCTCAGGCTTTCTACAGATGCAACTGGCTGTTTCAGTTTGCTGTAATCCTTTGATTTTTCTGTCCTCAGTAAGATATAGAAAATCAAGCTGGCAGAATTAACTTTGTACCTCTTTCTAGCAATGATGCCAGTGTTGCTTTTATTTTTGTTTTGGATGCCTTCTGGAGTGAGCTACACTAAAAGTAACAAAAGTTTTGGTACAGCAGTATAATGAAGTTCTTAAAGGACATGGTGTTAAATGTGCTTTTAGCTCATCAAAATGTCGTTGAGGTTAAGGGCAGATCATTGGTACTAATGTAACCTTTTTTTTTGGAGGCTTCTCTCAGATAGTGGATCGTGTAAATAGTTTAATTTACTGTGTAGGTCTTTACACTTTGCTGTGAGGTTTATATTTGTCATGTAATGGTGTCTGTGAGTGCTGGTCAAAGCTGAAGTCTTTTCTTGAAAAATGTTGTGCTATCTTAACCTGGCACTGCACCAGGAAGGCTCAGGTTACCATAACAGTTGAAGAACTTAGTTGAAATAGCGTAAATATGCTGTAGTTAGACTTAAATACCACTTCAGTTTGCTAATTTATCATTGTAGTAAGGAACATATGGCTATTTTTTCATTAATTTTTCTGTAACCTGATCTTGTCTCTTTTAAGTTAAATAAGGCTTTTGTATGAATTGTTGGAGAACTTAGATCAGTTTTATTTTTGAAGTGGTTCGTTTTTCTGTCTGCCTCGGTCTCAACCCACGTGTGATCCCGTACTTGAGGTTCTGGAGTCTCAATGATATGAAAAAAGGTGATGTTACCCTGACCATAGAAACACTCTGGTAGCTTTTGTCTAGAGATCCCTAAGTGACATGAGAGCGTTCATGAATCGTATTTCTCAAAAGTCCTATAAAGATGCTTTTAAATTTGAATATGTTATGTGTTTATATACTTTAATGTTTTATATTTTAAATGATACAGAAAAAGTTGTTCTGTATTAGCAATATATCCATATTTTATTAAAATGTTTTGAATATTAAGAAAAAGCTCATTTGGATACTTCCATGGAAAATTTTGTGGGCTATTTCATCGTATATCATTAGGCCACATTATTCATTTTATTAAAAGATTAGGAGCTTCTGGAGTGGATAGCTGGTAAGACTTCCACATAGTAAGTTTAAAAACAATTAAGTGTATATAAACACATAAAATAAAGAGTGGTTAAATTCAAAGTTTGATTTGCAGCACCTGGAGACACATAAAAAGCAGTCCTCCCCAAAAGGGCAGACTATAAAGTTGAGAAAGGAAACTTTTTTATTAATAGTATTTCTCATCAGCAGAATTTCACTGTGGCTCTCGGCTGTGGTATTCATTACAGCAGCCATCTTCTTTGGCAGTGCCATAATTTCTTTTTTCAGTGTCTCAGATGAAATTAAAATCATCATACAGTGAACAGTGCTAGGAAACTAAAAAATCTAAATAAGAGCTTGGTACAAAAGTTATTGTAGTTCGTTGCAATTTATGTTCTATTTGTATAATATTCCAAAAATAGAAGAAAAACATTTAATGTTTTGAATATTTGGGGAAAAGCCATCTATTTGGTTAGTTTTGCTTGGATTAGTATTCCAGTAATTTTTGCAGCCTTACAGTGAAATAGGATTTTAGGACTTGTTGTAAATGTGACAAGCAAATGAATGGGGAGGAGCACAGCAGCAGCCAGGGTGACAGTGAGGAACAGATTGCTCGTCTCTCCCACTCTCTTCTCTATTACTGATATCCAATGATATGTCATTCTTGACTCTTCTTATTACTATATATCTTAATGGTTTTAAGCTTCCAGGTATTTGCATTTATCCTAGTAATTTGTTGTACCTTTCTGCCAGGGAACATTCCCAAATTCTTGCTATGTTTTCTGTGTATACTTTCATAATCAGAACCTTTTACTACCAAGCTCTCTGAGAAATCTCACCCCTCCTTCTTTTTTTCCTTTTCCACTTTGCTGGTTTTTCTCTTCTTGCCTGTCTTCCTTCTGCCTCATTTAGTGTTCATGAGAGTTTAACTTTCTGTTCTTAATTCCATCCCCTCCCAGACATAATCATGCGCTCTCTTACTCCCTTCAATTTCCTTTTCTTTCCTTCTCTCCCTGAGACAGAAAGTTCCCATTTCAAATTTATTTCTTGATCTCAAAAAATCCTTACATAATCCATGTTCTGTCTGCTTTATTATTTTGCCTTCTCTCACAATTAGTAATATCTACTTTTCTTATGACTTGTCTCACACTTGATGGTTTTACAGATAGAAGAGTCATAACAATCTTAGGCAGTGTGATGTATGTTCCAGCAAAAAATAGGAAGTCAGAGCACACAGTCCCTCTGCAATTTCGTGTGATTTGGCTACGCTGTGAGACTGGAGATTGCTTAGGAAGTGATTGAACAGGATAAGATACCTGATTCCCGGACTCC
>Ga0181612_183668_pt1 | contig 30095 bp, 15 predicted proteins | sample HoacroProtozoa21_FD_119630 | JGI IMG/M metagenome (GOLD analysis project Ga0181612, IMG submission 119630) | Hoatzin crop microbial communities from Cojedes, Venezuel. Combined Assembly of Gp0051906, Gp0051904, Gp0051908 | reverse complement strand
AGCAAGTTTGCAGATGACAATAAGCTGTGTGGTGTAGTTGTCATGCCAGAAGGACGGGATGCCCTTGAGAGGGACTTGCACAGCTTGAGAAGTGGGCCTATGTAAACCTCATGAGGTTCAACAAGGCCAAGTGCAAGGCCCTGCATCTGGGCCGGGGCAAGACCTTGATTTGGCTAGAAGACTTGATGGCAGACTACAGTGTAATATTAATTTTTTAGACAACTGCATGAGGGAGTTGCCTGTCCATCTGTCACATCTTGTTTAAACTGTGCAACTTGCTTTATTAGTCAAGAGACTCATACAAAACAATATTATTTTCCCCCAGAGTGGTAACATCAGATCCACATTTCATTAATTGCCTATAAATGATGCAGCTTGTCTGCTGTGGTGTATGGGGTACCATGATATCTGTAATAGCTTACTCGGAAATATTTTTCAATTGTACAAATAAAATAAGGAATGGTTTCTTGTAACAGTGACCTATTTATACCAGTCACACCTTATTATTTTTTTGTACTTCAGTTTCAAAATGCAAGCCTGAGAAGATACGTTCTCCTATGTATTAGAAACGTGTATATCCTACAGATTAGATGGATACAAGAATAATGTATTCTACTCTTGATTTCTTGAATTGGTCAAACTAATTTTTTTTAATTTGGAAATTAAATATTAAACTTCTTAAAAGCAATTTCATTTCCAGAGTGGATTACCTTATTTTGTTTTATGCTTATGATACCGGTTTTGGAATCTGTGGAAATATTCCAAAATACCGAGTAATCCCTTTCTCTACCACTTGTGGTTTTACCACTGTAACAGTGGTTTTACCACTTACAGCGAAAGGCCACCCTTTCATGGCTAGAACGTTTTATAGTTCTTGCCAAATGACTGATTCTTCACAAGTATCACAATTTTCCAAGTAACCAAAAGAGGATGAAGTTTATACCACATTTTGCATAATTTTGATTTTGACTGATACATTTCCTCCTGTCCACATTCAATTACTTCTCCTTTATTTTAAACAGAAAGATTATATTTTTCTATTTTTTCTAAAAGTCTACATTGCTTGCTAAAAGACATTTTAGTTTTGACTGTATAAGTTGATTAATGCCACCTAAAGATTAAATTCATTGGAATGGGTTTAACAAAACTGATTCAGGCACCACTGTTTGCATGATGAGTGTGATATAAATGAACAAAATAAGTTAACATGCCATTACTACACTGAGAACAAAAATAAAAAAATAAATGTGTGTTTTAATTTGGTATTCTCTCCTTCTTAAAAATGGTGTTGCCACTTACTCAGTGTTTTCAGTCACGTCATAACAGATAAGAAACCTGTTTCCATTAGCGTGAAAGAACAGCAATTCAATCTGCGTGTGAAAAAAAGAGAGGGACAAATCCTTCTCTTTTGTACAAGGACTTCAGTGGAGTTTTGTTTGTGTACATCAATAGAGAACTGGCTTGAAATGTGGCATAGACATGAAAGAAAACTATTGATTTTATTATGTGGATGCTGTTCCCTGATGGTTAACACAGTTACATTGCTTGAGCCTGGGATACTGATAAACAATTCATTTTGATTTCTGTCACTAGTATTGCATCTAAGCAGTATATTTATTATAATATAATTTTAAAGATGAATCATCCTGTTCATGTTCATGTCTCACTTCAATTCACACTGCTGTCACTAAGAATGAATGTCTATATCTTCCTGGTCCAGCCTTTTACCAAAGCAATCCCTAGGTACATCCCTAGTGACACTTCCAGTGGTTCTGCACCTTCACTATCACCCATTAGAATTTGCTCAGGATCTTAAATGTAAGGCAATACTGCAGGTGGGGATTATGAAAAGCCAGAGTTTTCTTTCATGTTTAGCAACTCTATAGTTATCATAAGGTAGAGGAAGACTGCTGAGTCGAAAAAAGCACAAGTAAGTGTAGGCATTCACAGTTTTTGTAGAATCAAACACCTATGGAAAATGTTCCTTTCTCATTTTGTCATGTACAGTGGAGTTGAGCTGACTGAATGTCAGCATCTGCAATGCAGATATCTGCACCTGAGCTAGCTAACTATATTTGAGGGAGGAAAATGGTAATTTAACTAATCCTAAAGGAGATGTCTCAAATAAGTCAGACAAATTATGGTCTAAAAGAGTTTGTTTCTCTCTGCACTAATAAAAAGAGCAAAGGGAGATGATATTAGATCTAGATGTTAAAATTAGGTGATTAGGTGAAAAGGATCTTTCCCACACTCTGTGAAAAAGTGTTGAAAGATTTCTACAAGTGAAGATATGGAACAGCTAACTCCTGTTTCCAGCTAAAAACTTACTTTAAGTCAGCTCCTCTGGAGAATTAATGAATACAAATATTTTATTTTTCCACAGGAAATTTAATGAAAAAAATCCCAAAATAAAATGCCAGTGCACATGACAGCTAATGGAAATGCTATGGTGAGGACAATGAAGGATAGGCAAGAGAAGTGGAGTGGTATCTGAGGTATATCTTTTAGATATATGTCCTAAGTAAAAACAAAAAGAAGTGATAGCAGTAGTAGTTAAAGAAGCAGCTGAGTGACAAACGTGGTAAGAACAAAACAGCATCACCTACTAGGCAAGATAGGTCCATTTCTTCAACACGGACACTACAAACACAAGAATACTTTCTAGATTTAGTTAAGAAAGTTCTACTGTGGAGACCCCAATTATACCAGCCAAATGACAAGACTAGTGACATAACATGTTACTTTTGTCTTACCTCTATAAAGAAGAGACTAGCCGCTGACGTTGGGTGATGATACATATAGATGGTCACGAGGACAGCTGCAGCCACAATGAGGACCAGGATTAGAATGCCGACAATTAAGCCAGCATGAACTGTTCCACCTTTCTTCTCCGCTGCACTGTCATCTGTGGAAGCTGCACAAATGGCACACTTATTAGCACAGTAACTTACGTCTTATCCATTCCATTTCACAGCTAGCAATTGAGCATTTGCTTTTTCTGTGTTACATGTTCCTTGTCTTCTACAGTCCAAGTTGGACAAAGATGTTAGGTATCTCTTTCCCACAACTGAATACACTCATAATCTTAATGAACAGACATTTCCACAAGTTTTACTAATTCTAACTCCATAAACAAGATTAATATCCTTTCTTTTGAATGCAGTCTGGACATTCTGAAGTTCCTAATTACCTTCATAATGAATTTTGCTTTGATTTTCTCATAAAACTATCGCAGTTGCCCTACAGACAAAAAGTACTAATTGAATACATTTTGAATGTTGTATTTTTTTAAAAGTTTCAAGTTGAGACATACTACAAACCCTTGTGAGGTCTAGCTAATAAACACATTATGAAAGCCTGATTCGTTAGCTAGGAGAGGAGTTTTGAACCACCCTCTGCAGCTGAATCAGACAGCCAAAAGTGTAACAGATGGATGTTAAATGACCCAGAAATATTCTAATCTTGTTCTGAATGGAACACTCATCATACCAAAGCATCACAGAAGACCATCCACTTAGTAAACCTGATACCGAGATGCCTCTCATGCTATGATGGTGTCAGGAGAAAAGAGGGTGTTCTCTGTCACACAAGAAACTTGTCAGCCATGCTTCCAAATAAGTGGCTGAAAGTCTTTTACCAACAGTGTAACCTTTGTGGAACAAGTCTCTCAATAAACTAGCCAACATCTGTAGAACTGCTTGTACTCAGGTGTGATTTCTACTTTGGACAACCTGGAGTATCACAGCAAGTATATGCATTGTGATAAGCAATGATTCTTCAGCATCCTTGTGCATAAAAGAAGTGCTGTTCTACCCACCACTGCAGGCAAAAGAGCAATGCAGAAGCTTTAGACTTAAGAAACACTGGCAAAGCACTGGCCATTTGTCTTCACAAACATATCATTCTCCTAATATTCTCATCGCTTTCTGCCTTTTTGGTAATCCTTCAAATCACCTCCATGCCTTACTCCACACAAAACCTGTCTCCAGTCTCGCTTAAGAGAAATTTTCTTTTGATTTCACTTTTAAATTTCCTCTCAAAATGCTCATTTGCCATGCTGACTGTAATGAAAATTGCTGATTTCTACAGTCATCCTTTTTGTTGTGCCACCTCCCTGAACTATTTGTTTGAGTGTCTTAGAGTGTCACGGTCTGTGAGGTCAAGGACTGTCCCTTTTATTCATTCTTGGAAAACAGCTACTGAGTTGTGGGTACCGCTTCAAACAAGTTATTGTTATTAATAGTAACAACAACTACAACAACAATAATAACAATAACTGTACATGGTCTTTTACCATTCATCAGATTGTGAGTAAAGTGCTCCACGCTAATATTAAAAAAAAACACCTGGAAAACAGTAGAAGGGTCTGTTGATCTACATCCTTACACATTGTCAAACACCTTGTATGAGGGGCAATACGAGCAAACAGAAATGGTTAACCTGAGTGTAACAGCTTATGCACATGTGGCAGCACTTTTTCTCACCAGACCAACGAAAGCTGCATGGCCCAGCAGATTGCACGGCACCACTGTGACATTAGGGAGAAAAGAAAAGTGAAGATGTATTATCTTAGCCAAGAGCTATTTCTAACTAGAATACGGAAGTGAATCTATGGGACAGTGGAGGGACTCATCTACATTTCCCCTGCTTTTGTCTGTGTTTCCTCAATCTTGAGTCAGGACAGCTGAAATCCTGCAGCGTTGCTCTGCTTTTTTTCATGAAGTCAGTAAAACAGCTTGTGGAGTAAGAAGCTGAGTAACAGAATCAGACGATGAAGAAAAAGAACCCAGTAATTTGAGGGGTTAAACTAGGAGGTGGGAGGCATTGATGAAGCTAACAAAAAATTACAAGTGTGTACCTCCACTTAGGTACTGCCTAATCTTGAAGGTATCTTTCTTTTTACTGAAAAGTTCATGAGTACCTGTTCACACAGGAACTTCAGGTTTAATTTTGCTGACTGTGGATATCAGGTTTGAGCTTAGGCATGAATAGGATCCAAGAGCCAGGTGTGTCTGTGCCTAAATCCTACAAAGGGATTTACTTAGCTTTCTTCAAGCTTAGCTTTCTTAAAGCTCAGTTCACGCAGATGTATAGAAACTTTTTAAAAAAAGGAGTAGTCTCAGCCCTATTTAATTTTTTTTTTTCCCTCAACACAATACATACAGTGAAAATTTCCAGGCTATCCTTTACATTGCAGTGAAAGAAGATATTACCTAGGATGTGGAAGATCTATTTTCAAATGTATTCCCACCCAAAGGGCCAATAAAATTCTTCGTGCTAGTTGTAGCACTATGTAGCAAAGGATGCAAGATTCGTAGTGGAGACAGGAAAGTGACCCTAAAAAAGGTTCCTCTAACTTTCAGGCAGCAGAGTCTTTTACTTGACCTAATCGTTAATAATTTATTAAATAGCTATTCGTTTTCAGAAAAGAATAGATGAATGTATACAAGCTCCAGTTTTAATTTCTGTTCGTGCACTGTAACAATATTTAGAACTTGCACATATATTGCAAATCGTCAAGCAAATGCAAATTAAACAATTGAAAGGCCATCAGGGAAGGCCTGCTTTATTGTATATGCTCTGGGTTGGGCTATTAATTCCCAGTGATGAGCAGTTAGTTGTGTGAGTCATGCTACTGCGAAGTAACTGCTCCCCAGAAGGAGCAGGGGATTCACATTTTTTCTGTCTCATAGTTGTCTTTTTGACAGCTTCGTACTCTTCGACTCTTCCCTTCAATGCCACATTGGTGCATCATAAACTACTTTATCAGTTGTACCCATTTTCAGGCCAATTTGCAGTAAACGAGTCATTTGTATTATTACTATGTTATGGCTGAAGGCAGAACATCATATTATGCATGTTAAAAAAATGCTGGACTTCAGCAAAAGTCCAAACCACTCTGTAAAGACCATCAAACTAATCCCCTTTGAGTTGACATTTTCTCAGTGTTTAGCACCCAGCTTTGCAAACGAGAATGCTGTCTCTTCCAAATAACACAGGTGACAACTGCCTGCCCAGATTGCTACTAGTCTAGGGTGGAGCACTGCCCAGACATCTGTCCAGTGTTCAGAATGTCAAATGCAAAAAATAATGAAACACAAGAAATGCTTTTCTTAAATGACAACAAGTGTAAATAACTGTAATTTCCATAATCAAAATTCAGTTCATTGACCCCAGGGCTCAAATGCTCATGAGAAATTGATTTCACTCTCTTTGTGCAGAGACAATAAACAGTGTTGTCAACTTTGAAAATATTCTCTGCCGCAAAATCAACCGACAGTTCTTTTAAAAAGCCACCAAGGGACATAGATGACAAAAAAGGGGCTCAGAAACTTTTTCAGGTGTGGAAATCTTATTAAGATTATCACAGCACATCTGCTGTTCCAGGCACGGCTAAATCCACGGGAGGATAATTGTCTTATGACCAATCCCTTCCCAAAAGGACCTGTCAGAGTGGAACTCTCCCCAAACTTTCATTTTCTTGTGCTCATAAAAGCAATTGTTACATACAATATGCTCTCTTTATAACTTGTCCCCAAATTCTTACATGCATAAACCTTTTAAGCAGAAGGAGCATGTTAACTTCGCCAAGGTTAGTCTGCTTCCCATTAGGTGCTGAATGACAGGACAGAAACAGCAAGTAACTTTGTTTCCCAAATACAAAGGCACACAACACAAACATGAAACAACTTCTCCTGTCAGAATGCTGTTTAAACACAATAAAAATGCTCTCGTTGTTTGCATGATAAACACATAAAGACTATATCATCTTTGATTTTTTATTACTATATTATGTCTCTAGTTATAGTCGTGTTAGTTTCCTTTGGTGTAGGAAAACCAAAAAACCTCAAGGAATTATGATTGAAAGACTTGCCCTGGCCCATTGGGACTGTGATGCTGACTTTAACAGGAACAAAGGTGCGTACAAACTGGGACTGCTTTTTAGAGCCTTTGCAAACATATTGTGGATACTTTTTCAACAGTGCTTTTCTCACTATTGCATATTAACTATGGAGGTCTGCAAAAAAATGAAATACATTGTTTTCTACTATCTAAATGTAAGTTTCACACAAAGTTTCTACTGTGATATTTTATGTATGAGAAATCAATATTGTGTACATACATGTACACCTCTCATGGTATGAGACAGAAAAGAGTTTAGTTACCAGAGACTAATATCTCTGAGAGCAGAGATACAAAAAAAGATTTATGGTAAAATGGAGAAAAATATGTGAAATTCTGGTACCTCCTGGCTAGAAAATTTCCTTTATATAAAATGACAAGAGACTATGGGCATACGACAGACAAAAAAGTAGAATTTCATTGTGTAGACTTTGCTTTTTCCCCTCCAAAAGCCATGTCATTCCTTTTTACTTTTGCATTTTGATCAGATGGTAAAAAGCTGCAATTCAAACTCACTTCTTGTATGCACATGCATCTTCAAGATAAAAAGGGATAAAACGCAATACCTTGTTTGACTCTCCTGACTGACACAGCTATACTAGCAAAGCTAGGGATATAGATGACCTAAATATCAGTAATCAGCCTAAAGATGATAACTCAGTATTGAGCTTTGTTCTTTTCTCCCCTCTTTTTACCAGAAGAATGAATTTTTGTGGCAAACCCCTGAATTTGTCACAAAGAGATAGAGAACAAACCCTGCAATTTCTTCTCATATAGGAATACTTAATGATAAATTGAATGTTTGCTGTTAGGTCACACGGCAGCAGTTGGATGAATTCCTAATATTCATCAAAAAACAAGATTTTTTTAGCTGGTTGGTCACATGAATATGAAACTATCACATGGGTGTGAGAGCATCTATGCAGCCCTGTTGGTATAGAAATGCTGGTTTATTAAGTTGACAATGTTTCTGGCATGGTCTTAGTTTTATGGCAAAATGAATCTGGATACAAGTGCATGAAAACTGCTCCTACAGATGAAGCAGACAGAAGAAACGTATAGATTTGAGTATAATCACGTCTACAGTAGAGACTTATGTACTCTTTCGTTACTATGAGCATGCAATACATAGATTAATCATTACAGAAACAGAACGTGAGATAGTATTTTCAGAGCCTCCATGCAAACATGCCATTTTTTAATAGTTTAGTTGTTAACTCTGGAACTTCCCTGGCATTCCTCAACGTACACGGGCACATTACGTAATGGCTGTTCTGGTATTGGCCATGATTTTGAAGCTGTAGCATGTCCAGCTTTATAAATAAATTTATTGATTAAAGTAGATTGTGCCCTACTTTTAATACTAATGCAAAATGAGTATCTTACGGTTCTTACGTGAAAACCTACTATCCTTCAAATACTAGCATAGGAAATTCAGATACACTTAACATATTATTATTATTACTATTACTGTAAAATTATTATAGAATCACAGAAACATGAAGATCCTTAAAGAATGCCATATTCAGATAACATAACACTTGCTGTGACAACACAATACAACTTTTTTATGTTGTGCACAGGGAAGCCATCAGAGACTGCAAGTTTTGTAATACACTGTAAAAAAGAACTCAGTCTGGAGTCCTGAGCTGTGGGGGAAGGTCAGATATACTGAAAGCTAATTTCTTTGCTGTCCATTTCTACTTCTTGGTTGGTAAACACAGGCGTGTACTGCTTAGGATAGATGTTATTTGATGTATAAGAAATCTCTGACAATATATACCGGTCTTTTTAAAAGTCATCTAAGCAAGGAATCAAGCAATTTTCATACCTCTCCAAGGTTCATTTTTGGGTAATAAAACTGTGTGCCAGTGGCAGTGGTGGAATATTCTGACTTTGGGCAAATCAGCTTAATTTGGAAGATGAAAACCATCTCTCCTCAATACTATCCCTGTTATCTGTCCGATACACTACTGTAGCTACATTAATCTCCTCTGACTACCCTTACATCCACAACTGTTCTTCTTCCATAGCCATTTGTGGACCATTATTGATCTGGTTCCTCGCATCCAGGAGCTTTAGGGTGTCTGATAGCTATTTCCACATGAGAGATCCCTACAAGCCACTTGGTAACACCTCCTGTTCGTCCGTTTGCTCTCCTCTTTGGGCAGCCAAACAGCAGAAACCCTTTCTTGCTGCACGGTCTGGTGCCAACCTGCACGTGCAGATCCAAGTTCATTCCACCAGTCCTCCACCCTAGTACATATGTAATTTCTAGCCTGGAAGCTTTTCACCCTATTTGCATGATGGTGGGTTTGAGTTAATATGCTCCTGCAGAGAGGGAAGACATAATGTTTAGGACAGCTGAGAGCACAGGGTTACAGCCTACAGTGAGCTCAGCAGAGCCACTGGATTTTTCCCCTCTTTCGGGCCCCCATTTACATTTGGAATGTGAGTCTACCAGGAGACTGCTTGTTTTATGAGGCAGGTATATGGTACTCCAAACCTAAGCTTTTTTCCTGTACAGACTCCTGAACAGATGATTAATGACCTATGTATAGTGACTGCGGGAGGGAATAAAGGAATCTACAGTTGGAAGGATTCTCCAGAGGCTCAGAGGAATCTCCATGAAAATGTTCTTCCTACCTCTTTTAGGAACAGCATGCTCTGGACTTCTCAGCTTCTTCATGGCAATGGAGTGTGATTTTCATGCTTTTGTGGGTTCATTCCCTTAGCATTTGTTAACATTTTGAGGTGAAGCCATTGCTCCACTTTACTTGGTATCATGATGATTTATAAAGTTATGGCTCGGCTAATGCTTTAAAAATTGGTTTCCGACTGCATGTAAGGAATGAAAGGTGTTTTTTGAGTGAGAATATTATGAACTATAACCCACAAATTCTGAATTCAATATCTGGCTTTGCTATCAATTTTCTGTAGGACCCAGGGCAACTCAATAAGTCTCTCCAAGATTGATCAACTGCTTAGTGCAGTAAATGGATGAGAGTGCACTAAAATCAAATCCCTCTGTTCATAGGATCATAGCACTCTAAATACGTTAGCTAAGGACTTTCATTCTACTCTAAAATATCACCTAATGCTACAACAGTTGTTATCAGTATTAATTTTAGTTTGAGTTGCTTGAGGCCGTGTAAGCCATTACAGTACTTAGTAACATCAAGCAGGGGCCATCACAAAGCTCAATATTGTACCATATTGTACCGTGCCATTTGACCTGGTAAGGCAACTGACTGTTGCTAAATCTAGAAAAGTAACAAGTTACCAGATTAGAAAAATTTCAATTCAGTCAGCCCATTGATCTCCATTTATATTCACATGTAGTTTTCAGAATAATGCTTCAAGCTGGTAAAAAGTCCACAAATTGTATGTGTTTAACAAAATCAGTTTAACGTGTGCCTTTACAGCAAAGTCATGACAACTGTAAGAGTAGATACCGTATATCATTTTATATCTGGCTTAGAAAACCAAACTGGTATAAGTTAGACTTCAATAAAAGTTGAAGTGTCTACAAATAGTTGTTCCGGTTTAGCTAAACTGTTTTAACAACATGCTTCTTTAACCTAATGTGGTATATAATGCCTAACACGATGTAAAAATACCCTTTTGTGCTAGAGGCAGAAAGTGACATTAACTTTCTAGGGGATGCATTCCAGTGCCACTACTTTTGAAAATCCTGTGCCACTATTTGTTTGACTTTCTGCAGATTGGATGGGTGTTTTTTACATATTCTGTGATGACTGGTGTAATAAGATCATGACAGAAAAATTGGGACACAGTGGAGAAGCAAGAAATTCTGGAAAAGAGATAAATGTCTTGTTCTAAATAATATTTAAGTACAATCCAAAGTACGATGAAACGAACCAAAAATTGTTAATGCTACCACTTAAAATGTCCTAAGGATAAAGATTATTAATCTGTGATTCTATTTTTTTCATTTTTCTTACAGAATGGATGAGTTCAGCACTTATCATTTGTATTTACTTTAAAAAACACAATGTAGCCTACTGGTCACTGCATATAGTATGTAGAATACATTTCTTCCTGTGTCTGATGCACAAGGAAGATGGGAATATTTGTATCAGAGGATGTTGCTTTACCAAACTTGTGTTCTTGGCTTTCGATGGCTCTGTTTCTATAAGACATCTGTCAGCAGGCACTGATGCAGTGTCATACTGAACATCAGCAAGGCTGTATATGCTTTCCTGAAGTCACAAGATTTCCTGAGAAGGAAGAACTCGAATTACACTGGGTACATCATTTCATGTTTCTTACAGCAACATACTAATGTTTTTCTATTCTGAGTGCTACAGCTGAACTTGCAGAAAGCAGTGAGCAGCATTTAGCAAATTGCTTGGGGTCTAAAGTTCAACTTTGATCATGCTTTGATCATACTGAAGGAAACAAGAGAGATCTCTAATATATCATAAGACCTCTCTCTAATTAATGCTGAGAATAGACCGCTGAGAAATGATAGAGGACGAACAGCTTGAAAATATTCAGGGACAAATAGAGAATAAAATAGGGAGATGTATCAGCATTTGTTAGCTTGTAATCTGCAGTGTGAAATACAATACGTGGGAAGACTTGCTGATTTATTTGAGTTATATTTTATTTGTTGCCTTTGGATTTTCGCCCCTACTCAAATATAACAAAAAATGTAAAAAAATCTGATAAACTCTGTTTACAAGGCTTTTACTGGTTTATTTTATAATCAAGGTGGTTAATTGTTCTTCTTGAATCTACCTTTCTTCATATTCTTATCCTATTAATACATTTCTATCCCTCACCATCTATTTTTCTGGTCTCTGTGTTCTGATACTTTTCTCTATGTCGTCTTCTATTTCTGTCACTACTGAAACCATTGCAAAGCCACTCCTTGATAAAAAATCTTTTATACAAGTACAACATATAGTACAGCATAGATAAAGTAAACCTTATGACAAGCTGTCTCCAAGGAAATGCTTGCTTGCCTAAAATTGTATGAACCCTGCAATTTTAGGGGAATATCAGCAGTTTCGAGTAAGGGGAACATACAGAAGTAAGCACATAATTATATCACTCATAAACTAATCTCAACCGGATTTTTGCAATAATGTTGAAAACCTTAAATCATCCCTTTTTCATGACAGAAGAGTGGAAGAAGAGGTCTGCATCTTGGTCTGCCAGGTTTCTGGACAGGAATGGAAACAAAACACATTAGCTAGGACACCCTGAGGAGAGTTAATGTAAGGAAACCTTGGGTACCTACAAGTAACGTACCTACTCTTAGCATGTTATTTAGATTTTTCTCTGTAGCTGACAGAGATAAGCACCTCTGTATAGTAACTGATCCCACTTTGGGTACTTCTTTTAGGGTGGTATTAATGACTTCTCTTGCCTATTGCTTACCACTGGCTATGAGAAAGGACCAAAAGCAGAGCTTGTGGCTTTCTGCCTAACACGAGATGACATGAAGCCTCTGGAAGGTCATTTCCTGTGGCTAGACCAAGATCTGACAATAGAACAAAGTCATATCCTGTGGATCTTATCTCATAAAAGGTCCAATTTAAAACATTTTTAAACCACCATGAAGATCAGGTTTAGCATTGTTTAACTTAATGCGTTTTACTTTAAAGTGGGAGAGGACTCAGCTAATCTGTAGTGACTTGTTAAACCTGAGTTAGCTATTTTGGACTGTGTGGTCATAATAACTTTTGTTATGTAAAAAATATTTATTTTCCCTAAAAGGTTGGCTTGTCTCTTTGTTGAAACAGGTCTCATTTTATGGATCATTTAGAAACTTAAGATATTAGAAAGAAAGAAGTTAGATGATTCCTAGCAGGCATGAACTAGTGTTCAACATGTTGCAGATGGAGTTCAGGGTACACAAGAAAAACAGAATTGAGTCTTCACCATAATTTGTCAAGAATTCCTATGGTAAGAAGAGCTCAGACAGTAATTTTAAAAGGATATTAAGAAGACAGATAACTAGTGGGAGCTAGTTTCCAGGCATATGGACTACTAAAAAACCAAAATAGCCTTTGCTAAATTTATCACTGTATACAAGATATATAAAAGTATGATCTTTTTCAAAACTTGGGTCTGCATTTTGGTCATTTCTTATGAAGTTTCCTAATCTTTCAAATTAAGCTCTGCGTAGCACTAATGTTCATCCCGCACGTGACTAACGTTCGTATCTTGACCATCTTTGAAAAAGTCTATCACAGAGTGAAAGCAGCTGGACACAGACATTTCCTAGAACTACATATGCTACGATGGACTTGTTCACAAACAATACAGCTTTCTGCCTCAGGTAGATGTTTTTTGCATAGCTTTGCTTTTTGTAACAGTAGTTTCTGTATGTCTTGATGAATGAGGAGCGTAACAGTTTCTCTGACACTTACTGTCCAAAACACATGCACTTTTTTGACTTACAAAGCTGAAAGATTAAGACGGACTTATAGCAACCAAATCATCACAATAAGGTGTTTAAAAAGGTCAAATAAAATGTCTAGATCTGCTGGCCAATCATCTAAATCATCCACCAAAGAGTTCTCAACAGGAAAATACTGCATTACTGTACAGCCACAGCCAATTGCCCACAATTTTTATGAAAAATTAGGCTTTTAAACTGGTTAGTCAGCTGTGTTCTGTTAGAAGAAAAATGAAAAAAACAGCAGAATCTGCAATTAATAACAAAAAAATACATTTGTAGTGCAGGACATAACTTAAAACTTACAAAATGCTTGTTATTTTAAAAAGAATTAAATTTAACTAAAATTGTGATGGCATGCCAGCTGTATTTTAAAGTGGTTTAGGCATGTATATATTAGGCATCTGTCACGTGTCTATGAAGAAAGAGGGAAGACAGAAGAAACAGAAACAAGCAAATTTGAAATGTATGTTTAAATAGGCCACAGAGGATAGCTGTAACTACAGCACTAATTTGCAAGTAATTTTCTCACATAAATAAATGGTCAAAGCAGTTTGATGAAATTTAATTTAAATTTAGTTCCTGCCTTATAACATTTGGTTTCAGAAGTTCCAGGCAGAGGCGAGATGCAGAATTTCTATACAATCCTTTTGTTGTACCTAACCAGATATTGACTGCTATCATCCAAGGACGCATCAAGCTATAGGCCATCATTGATCCATTATAGCTTTGGTTTTCCTTTATAAAAGGTTCCTTTTCATTAGAGTTTTAAAGGATCTAGTGTGAGAAAGTAAAGACCCTGCATTTGTGACCTGAAATAATCTACTCTTTATGAAAGGCTGACAAATCACAGAGAATCAAAGAATGTGCCTGCGGCTGCAGAGGTTTTATCTGAGCGTAATCTAGGGGTCACTGGAAAATTCAATGCATAATTGAAGATTCATCAAAAAGAATTTCTCAGATTAAAAGCTACGTTTACTGTGTGAATGAGAAATCCTGGTGTGTTTCTTTGCTTCTGTGTTGTTTGAAGTCAGTTTCTTTTTTTGAATTTCTAGAATAAAAGAAACAGCTGAAAGAAAATGAATAATCACATCAGGTGTTGGTTTATCCTCATAAAATATAGCAGCTTTCTGCATGGAAATGGACTTTTGATATTTAAGATAACTGATGCCCCAAACCCTACCACCTCACTCTATCAAGTAGGCCACAGCCGTCCTTCACTTGCTCTAGTATTCAACACTTTGTTTGTTTTCACAGGGTTTTTCTTTTCAGATCTTGGGCAAAGACTAGGTAAGTGAAAAAGTAATCCTGAAAGAAACTTGGATGTGTTTTCTAAAGACCACCTTTTGAATTATTTTTTATATAACAGGATATTATACTGAACTGTTCATGAGATGCTCAAGACAGAAGAGCTGCCTGGTCCCAGGCCAACCACTGGCCGTGGAGTGATGTCTCGTGGGGAAGGGTGTGAGCGCTGCTCAGCTGAGAACATGGCTCAAGCACAGAGCAGACATGAAACAGAAGAATGAAGTGTGGACTGATTCGCCTCGTCTACTGATCTTTAAGAGCACTGAAGCATTTTTCACAACAAAATAAAAAGCAATTTGATTTCAAGAAGAGGAACAAAGGTTCAGGGACATTCGCATAGACAAAATGCCTAAAAGTACTACCCTGAGTTTATAGATTACCTTATTCCAAGGGATGATTTATGTGTTAAAGCCATGTCAGACAACAGCACTGCCAACAAATGGACAATTGTACAGCATGTGACCAGCTATGCTTTGATTAGTGACAGTAAAATCACAGAGGAGCGACTGGTGAGGAAGGGGATGACAACTGCTTCCTCTGGAGTGGGAAGATCTCTAATTTGAGGGACAGAGAAAATAATGGCTGAATATTACTGAAAAACAAATGACAGGAAAACAGACCAAAATGCTAAGTGGCATCTGCACCCGTATTTTTTCAGAACTTGAAAAAATGTCTATGAGGTCCCTCAGAGACCACTATGCCTCAAATGTCCTTACCAGCTGCACCTGGGACCTCTGCCCACAGGGTTGGAGACTCTATGTAAGCTTAAGCCCAAGACTAAGGTATGTTGTGGATGTACCTGTATTCAGCCCCATCTCTGATCTTGTCTGCCGGACCAGCCTTGGATCTATGCTGCAAGTAGGTTGTCTCCAGTCGTATCTCTGGCCATGTCTCCTTGGATTGACCTTGGAGCTGTGTTGTAGCCTTATCTGTGGTCCTGACTCTTTTTGCGGCTTACTGGACTCTCTGTATGGGCCTGGTTCATCACCTCATCTTCTCTGGGACTGCTGGCGGGAGTGGCTTCCTTCAGTCCTTGCCTGAGCAGTGCTGCTGGCTCCTGCGCCTTGCCTGCTCCTTCACTGCTCCCAACCTTGCCTTGTCGACCTAACTTCCTGCCTTGACCCTGCACCTGCCTCATCACTGCAGGCTCAGCTGATGGTCACTAGGATGGGGCTGACCCCAGCTGCTGCCCCTGAGCTGCTGGACTTGCCTTGTGTCCTGTCTGTGCCTGCTGCCACGATTACTGCTGGTTCCCCTGCCCCTGAGGGAAGCTTGGTGCTCCCCGCTCAGAGGAAAAGCAATCAGAGCCAATAATATTCCCCTTTATATTAATGGAAATATAATTTATTTTAATTTGCTCAACAAATGGTCATCTGCTTTCATAGACCATTCTGAAGCCTACAGAAAGCAACCCGAATCTTTCCTTTCTCCTCAACAAACTCTACATTGGCAGTGAATACAGACATAGCCTACCTCTAATGACCCAGTCCTATTCTAACTAATAGAAAATTCTCATCAACTTCAAAGGGAGAAAGAACAAACCTCAGGTCTCAGTCGCTGAACCCACAAAGAAGATGACAAAAGCTGTCCCCTGCAGAGCCTCATTTAACAGAGGCCTTTATCAGTAAGACATGGTGATCTTATTAACTTGCATGGGGAATGCACATGGAGCAATACAGGATCTCTGCTAGTACAGAAATACAGATATAAAATGGATATGTTTATTAATAAAATGTCCTGTAATAATTCAGTATTATGAATGAATTTATAACAAAATATTGTTGTTCAGAACTAGCATCATATTCTTTCTTAATACAGTTAATAACTGTATTAATACAGTTAAAAATTTACTTAATATGTCCATATTTGGAAGTTCATTAAACCTGGTGTTTTATTCAAGCGTTATAAAGAGAGTTGTAAAGGTTTAATTTACTAATCAATTGCTAAGTTTATTTGCTCTGCTGCTCTTCCACATAGATGTGGAAGGCTGAAATCCCTTGATAGTCTGGTAAAAGCTATTCCTACAATCTGATTTAGATTCATGAAGTTTGGTGGGGTATAATTTGACAAACTACTGACTTTATTTACAAACAAAAAAATTAATTTCTTACCTCCATTATCTTTTAGGTGCAGTGCTATCTTGGTGTCGTCTATAAAGGAAATTCAAAGTTAGTTGCAGGAAAATGCATTTTTCTAGGTCACGAATCATTTTAGGAATGACTTTCTAATATACAAGAAATTCCACAATTAGAAAAAAATTTGGCACTCAACTCAATGCGAATTAGAATGTGGTGTTCTTATCTATACTGAGAAACGCTTTACTTCCTACTAAAAAAAACATTTGTAAGAGTGTTACAGTGTAAAGGAAGATTCAAAATACTGGTAAATAAGGGTACTAGAGTCTGTCTCATCGCTTTTACAAATAACTCATTTATGTTACACGTTCATACACAGCTTGAGCATTCTATCATATAAAGGACTATGTGAACAAACATATGACAATAAAATAAAAAAATGAGTTGATTCCTTTTCTAAGAATTATGAAAAGGTCTACCAATTTTAAATCCTGTTTATTCCTCTTCTTGTTGTGAGATTTAATGAACGAAGTGTCAGGCAATAATGCTGCTAATGCAGTCCAAATCCTGCACTGACAGTTTCTGAACTTCTCTTGCTGCAAACAAAACCAGACTTTCTTATCAGTAGATTCCCATCTTGTAATGCCTTCAGCTCAAATCTTCCTGTCACAGACCACTTCAAAAATCTGCACGCACCCAGCATCTTTTCTTGTCTTAACACACAATTTTAACAGAAACTTCACCCCTGCCCCTTCTATTTTATAGATGCTATTTGGTTAATCTGGGTTAGCTTTTCTAACCAACTGAATTTTCTCCAGAAGCAGGGAAGCAGCATATCTCAACCACAGAAAGGCAAGATTTAAGCAGCCAGTGGAACAAGGATAAGAACTGATACACCATCGCTTAACCAGTATATTCGGTTCAGAATCCTATAGAAACTATTTCACAACAGTGAGCACTACATGAAAAGAACAGTGTCAACTCACTGAAAAAAAGTAGACAGGCAAATTTCAAATAGGTTTTTAACTTGGGTTATCTCTAATTTTCACCTGGCTACACAGAATACCTAAAGGGATTCAAAATTCATTAAGTTTGTGATGCAGGTTTCTTCACTAACTTTAGCATGGCCATCTCATCTGCCATTTCAACAGGGTTTGGACCCTGGCCTAATGGTTAGAAGAACAGAAACAACTCATAACTACAACTTCTCCAGAAGTCTGCCTGGCTTATCCGTGCGCCCCCAGCACCACCCCCTCCTCCAGCACTCATTCCCTTGGCACTGTACTGTTGTGACAGCAAGTTGCAATTTAAAAGCAGTAACAAATATTGCCTTGACTGCAATCCCCATCTCCTTCCACTGTCCCAAAGAGAAAAGGTCAACATGAACACATACTTAGAGGAAATAAATTACTTTTAGACTTGCAAATGACATGTTTGCACTATAGAGCAATGCAGTCTATATACTTCACCTTCTGTGGGCAGGCTAGTCGGCAGGTGGGAAGTGGTGGAACCTCTCGTGGTCGTTAAAACTCTGAATTTTGTGGTGGTTGGCAGAAGGGTGGTGGCGGAGTATGGAGGTGTTTCAGTTGTGTCTATATTCTTCTCACAAATCTTATCTTTGGACTGTTGGGAAACAAGAAAAACAAAGAAGAGAAAACTAATTCTCAGCGGAGACTGTCACAGAATGAAGAATTTAAGCATGGACAAGCTGTCAGGATAAAAAGAATGAAAATGGAAACACTAAATCAAGGAATTTCAAGAGCTGCTTAGTTTCTTTTTTTTTTTTTTCTCCTTTGAAGTGCTCTACACAGCATTCAGCAACATACATTTTTCATTTAGCTGCAAAACTTACAACACTGAATTGTTAATGCCAGGGCTTCAAAGTCATGTCTGAATGTCAAACATGTTATTTCCCGTAATCAGATTTTAACATATAAGATTATCATTCAAATTTTAACTCTTCTATTGTGAATGCTCACTGCCATTGGTCTGGGTGCCACAACACATGTTAAAAAAGATACATGGGAATTAAATTGTAGCTCTTCATAGTGAGTAATGTGTAGTTAACTGGAGGATTTAATTACGCTTTACATGCAGTTATCACAGAAGAATATGCATATATGTGTAAAATGTGTGCATGTACTCAGCCTATAGAATATTTATATGCCAAGCTATAGAGCAACACATTGACTATATGCCTATTAATTCTATATAATATTAAAATGTCACATATTACATGTGAACATACTATAACAATTATGATATAAAATATAACTATGATAAAATTTAAATCATAAAATATAATAATCATACAAATGATTATATTATATTAGCATACCATAAATAATATTCACCATCATATAATAATTTAACTTGTTTTTCATGAGCAAATATTTCTACAGAAATCTCAAGTCTTTTAAACTGTTTTTAAAATTTTATAATTCTGCAGGTGTAATAAGTATTTTCTTTTATGGAACACAGTTTTTCAGGAAAATACATCCAATTAACTAGCAGCAAATATAGGAACTGCCTGTAAGTCCTGCTGTCCCCATTCATTTTAATGAGAAGTGGAATCCTGCAAAGCCTGCTCATTTTGTTGAGATCTGGCTGTCAAAACCCAGTAGGTGTTTTCTTTCTTTTAATATGTATGGGTATTTTATTGTCCTTTGTTTTACAAGAAAGAATATATCACATTAAAAAAGGTATCAGTACCTGCAGTATAACTATTTAAATTTCTTCATATTTTAGCCTGAAAACCACTGTTAACTTCACTGATGCACCTGAATCAAAATTTACCTCAAAATATATATTACAAAGAAGGTAACATTACTATGAGCATCCTCTTTATTCATCCTCTTGAATGAATGCATCTAAAATTAACCTCTGTGTGCTAATTATTGATCCTTCATTAAACTCCAGCAGTCAGCTCAGGCATCATTCTGGAAGATGCTAATTAAGCTGTTACTTCTACTCCAGAGTGCCTGAAAGCTAGACTGTGAGCACCAGTCAAGCAGCCTGAAACCGTACAAATCAAACTGTTAGTTTCTCAGATACGCTTAGGGTATCAATAATTTCCTCTCAGATCATGTACTAAGCCTTGGCACACTAGATGGGTTAAAACAAGAAGGGAGAAGCAGAATGGGATGATACTGTCATGCAGAGAGCGGTTTTTTGGATAACTTCATCTACAGGCACGAGTGAGTCCTAGCTAATTACAGTCTGGATTAAAGCAATGCAAAGGTTGTGCACTATAACAACCAATACTCCCAGCAACTTTTACTTTATGTTCTTGAAAATGTTGGCCTCCACAGACAAAATCTCACAGAAATTCCATTCTTAAATGATCAGCTTACAAACTGCAAAGCTGAAGCTTCAAGCCCAGGTAACAAGGCAGTATGTAGGATGCAGTTATTTTGCAATTACAGTTATAAGAAAAAAGTCTCTTCCATCAGACTGGATTTATATCATTACTTCTCTTTGCTTCTGCTGAGAATAAAACAGAATGTGCTTTCTAACTAGACACTTGGGGCTACATTTTGCCCTCAGTTTCACCTGACATTACACTTCAAAAGGGCTATGTTGCTGAAACACATGACTGAATTTAGCTCTTTCAGCCAAAATGGAAAAGTAACTGCTTTTTTATGGCCATCAGGAGATTAAAATTGTCATAAACTGATTTGTTCCGATTACCACACTCCTCAAATGAAAACAACAACAAAAAAGAACACTTAATCCATAAAGCCTTCTAAAGGGAGGACATTGGGAAAGAACTAGAAGTAAGATATTTATATATGTCAATGAACATATGTGTCATATTTATATATGTCAAGGAACATATATATGTTATATATGACAATGAACTGCTCTGGTCCAGGACTACCCTGAGTACCTCTTTCAGACTAGGCCCATAGTCCCTGTTTGACAGTCCACCACTACCATAATCAGGTGTCTTTCTCGTTCTCTCACCGCCTCTCCAGGCAAGGACATCCAAATTCCTTGTAGCTGTTTTTATTTTTTTTTAATATCTCTGAATTCATCTATGTAATTTCTTCTGTGCTAAATGATTTGGCCAAATTTCATAACCAAAATGCAAGACATGTAATGCCTGTTTTTCACTTGAGACTACTCTGGCAGAAGGTTTTCTGAGATGAGGAACATCACAGTTAAGAGTCAGAGATCTAGGAGAAGAACAGTGCAGTGACTTTGCTTTGGGGAAAGCTTTCTGGTGTTTTTCTTTTTTATTTAAAGTATTTTCTCAAAGCTAAAATTTTTATCCTGTGTCCATTTTATTCCCTGAAATAGGGAGTGAAATTGCTCAGCCTATTTTTCTTTACTATATGTTATAGCATTTCCACAGAATGACAAAGTTAAATATAGCTTGTCTTTGTCTTGAAACCATGCTTCATAATATGAAGAACTTAATTAAGAGCATCATAAGTATATAAATGGCCTCTGATGGACTGAGGATGTAAACTACTCACATACCTCTTCAGGGCAGCCACTGTCTACCCAGTCTTGCCGGTGACGGTCAAATCCACTGGAGCATCTTTAAATGATGAAATAGATAAAAGTTGTCCAGATGGAAATAGGAGGAAAACAAGAACAAGAAAGGAAGACAGAAGAGAATGACAGAGACAATAAGTAAATGACGTGATTTATTTTAAAATCTGTATGATTTATGTGGTATTACTTTTATTCAAGAGGCTGTTGCTGCAATATGAGTCAATCATTTAATTCACTTCAGTGAAAGGCATTTCAATGAATGAGTTATTATTTTAGGTGGGTTTTTTTTTAATTTTTAGTTTTTAGATAGGAATATCTCCCTTCCACTGGATAAGTATTGTTAAGACTACACAGAGCCATAGCATTTTTAAGTTTGATGTCAGCTGTATGGATGTAAATTGGTTTAACTGTTTCTGTCCAGACTTCTTAGCCAGGAAAAATTAATCCCACAAAGGATGTAGTGAACCAGTCACTGCTTTTATCAGGCAAGGTGATCTGAGACATCAAGATACATGTATAAAGACCTGATCAATGTTCACAGATTTAGATAACAGCTCCTCTGAAAAGCCTTCATGACAATTAGAGAGTACTGTACAGCTGCTTCTGTCCCCTCACTAGCTGCAGAAAACTTATGTCGCATGCATATTTCTTATCAAATTAGGTGAGGTTAATAACCTGCTTGCAATATCATTTCTCATTTGCAATATGTAGTGAAGAAATTTTAAAGCAACTTGTAACACTTTAATGTAATGATTTCCCTGGCAATCTCCATCTCATGAGAGTCTTATCAGTGTTTAAACAGTAAGTTAGGGTTTCCTAGACAACAGGCAGCATTACAAACAAATAGCATTATTAAAATGGCAAGCAAATAACTAAACCACGATGTCTGACTTTGAACGAGATTCTCCTCAGTTAGGGTTTTTAAATTTTTTTTTTCCTGCGTTCATTTTCTGTAGTAATTTTTTATGAGACTGGATGATGTCATTTTGCATCCATGGTCATAACTTACCTGACTGCACAGCAAACAACTTTCTCATTGTCTTTAATAAGACTGTGCAAGAAAATAAGGCCACTGTTATGGTTAGTTGTATTCATGGAGTAATTTTTTGTTCTCAATGAACTGAAAGATGCCAAGACATGCCAAGCACTACCCTACTTCAACTGAGGTAAACAGGTGCATTTGGAAGAATGGAACAGTGGAATAATTTTTATAGTAGGAGAGGATGTTACAAGAGGGTGTAAACAACATTAACAACACACTTGGGATAATAAACTTCTCTATAAAATTATTCTGAGCAGAATCTACAATGTCAAAGACAAAAGATTTTGAGAAAATGTTGATTCTCTTGTTAGTTGTACTTGCACTGCTCTACACTTCATCATTTGCAACGTTACCAGTAAAAATATCCCAGCTCTAACAGGTGCCAATTACCACTCACTCTACAGCAACTGACTTTTCCAAAAACCTATTGCAGTGAAGAAAGAAGATGCCCAAACCAGTAACATATTCCAGAGAAATTTATTTTTCTTCTTGCTGAAGTTGAGTGAATGAGTGCTATACTGGGAGCTCAGTGCTGCCTCCCCATCTTTGGGGCTTTCTGTCTCCATGACTGTTTGAGAGAACAAGGAAGACCTTGCTAAGCAGAAAGAAATGATGAATTTACATTCCAGGTATGAGTAGAACACATCTTTTTGAAGTCTCAGTCTCTCCTACTTTTCTATAATGTTTGAAGAGGTTCATTAGCAACTTCTGTGCCTATCCTGAAAGAGAACTGCACTAATTTTCAGAGGTGCTGAATACTCACAAACGCATTGCATTTCAGTCATACTGCTCTGGCTAAAATCTAACGGGAAAGAGGATATTGCATATGTCTGAAAATCAAGCCCAATATTCAGACATGACTTCAAGTGACTCCGTAAATTCCTACAACAGAGGCAATCACTGCAGTCACCTATCCATACTAATTCAAACTCAACTGCACATAGACCTATTAAGGATTAATAAACTTTTATCTTAGATCTGATCTTGTATCCAAATGGTGTCAAACTTCAGGCTCCAAGGGTTAAATGAATAAAAGCTTATCCCAGGTGCACACATTTACAGTTCTTAAGTCTTTTCTGACCAACTGCTGAAATACAGTGGCAAGTAACATTGCTGGGGTTGATTTTTCCCCTGGAATTAACAAACCACCAAAAGTTGAATCTAACATGCAAGGACTTGGAATGGCTCTTTCAAACATCTGAGATGCTCTTCAGATGACCCTACCTTAAAGAACAATACATTAAACCCTGGACACTGTTTATTTAACATTTTCTCTTGATGCAATGGTGAGTCCAAATAGTATTATCAGAACACAGCTTTATCAGGAACTAGACAGGCTCCAAGCAAAACTGTTTGTGAACTTCCTTTGACGCATGTTTCAATGAGATACCAGCCGTAGCAGATACTATCATTGCTTCATTGTTGAGTTAGAATTCTGGGAACTATCATTTCACTGCACCACCCGCTCTTCCGACTGCATTTTTAAGACCTTCATCTAGTAGCATGGTGATAATCCCTGTGGCCATTAAAACATTGGAGCAGATTTGATTAGCTATGCCATTCACGCCATCTGTCAACATGGCCATTTTATAACAACTTCATTTTCAAGTGATGACTGATATCACCTCTTAGCAAAGCAATAACAAAGATGATATAGGAAATGAGAATAGGGACATTCATGAAATGTAAGGAATTTGGGGATTTGTGTGGAATTCAGGAGTACTGGTTCAGGGAGCAAAGGGAGAATTAAAGTCTCTGCCTCTGCACGCTACACATATAGCAATGATGGTGTGGTACAACTAATGAAGCTGAGTCTGGGTAACAAGAAATCCTTGTTAAAATCTAACAGGATCCTTTCAGTGAACTGTACGTAGGCAGAAAAGAGAACGAGGTGTCATCAGATCTACCAGATGCCATTTACCTCTGTTTGGCAAAGAATATTTAAATGGCAAGAAGTGTCCATTCAGTGCATGAGCTGAGATGCTTTGCTGCTTCTTTTTTAAGAGAGTTCACTGAGGATTAATAATAATAGTAAATCAGATATCCTGTGTACAGAAAATTCATCAAGGTTTAACCTGTGAAAGCTACACACATAGTGGAAAATCATCGTGAAGGAAAGGGACAAAGTCTGGATGGAAAAATCTTTTCACCAGGTTGAGTTGGTATAAGACAGTCAAAAACATTCAAATGCACAGCACGTGTCCTTTAAATCAATTATTCCCTAGGGTTTTTTTTTGCCAGGATATCTGTAACAGCATATGAAGAATGGATTTCTGGGAACTGAAAGGCATTCCAGAAATCTGAAATGATTTCTTAAATACCATGCAATTACTCAGTTCAGTTAAAATGTTTATTAACTCCTCCAAATAAGAGGTTAACCTGGAAAATTAAATAGAAAATTGAAGAGACAGAACTCTTTTTCTGCCTTTAACCACTAAGGATAGCCCGCCACATTAGGAAAAGATTAAGACACTTTCTAGGTTGCTTGAATTACTAAAAAAAAGAATCAGAACAGTTTAAAGTGGTATTCCTTTCCAAGTTCAAGGACATAGAAAGTAAAATACAAAAATAAATAAATATAAAAAATGTACTAAAAAAAACCCACTGGAACTTTTTGTCTGTCCAGTTGAAAAAACTCTTAATCATGGAGAGATTTTTAGAGGAAAAAAAAGCACTATCTTTGTGCTAGGACTGCCTTTGCTTCCCTTTACTGCAGAACAGGCTCCATTTTGGTCCCTCCATCCTTCAAACATCTCTTTCTTGTCACACTGTGCTGTCTAGGAAAAGACTATATTTTCCTTGCTTTGTCATTTTCCACTTTCCCTTGTCACAAATGCAGAACTTTATCACAGCTCGAAGAGCTTAGGAAGCTCATGTGAAGTGTCACTGTGAGTGACTGTGGTAAAAATTTGTAAGGTATTTGAACGGTATTTGTGCTTATCATCTAGCTATCATACATCTGAATTCAAGCATAAATGTGTTGTCTGTATTAATCCTTTACTTAAATATGCTGCTTAATTAAACTGTACTTCAGAATAAGATGACAATTTGAATTGTTAGAAGAGAATTTGTTCCCACCTTGCTGTTATAAGGTGAGAATAGCTAAGATGATTTGCTTAATAGAAAGATTTTAAACATACACAACTACAAACAGCCTGTACTATCTTAATGTTTATGAAAAATTCAAATATAATTACCAAGGCATAGTTAATACTAGGTGCAGTATATCTGTGTCTGCAGCACAGAATTCCGTCTTTGTCTTAACATTTGTCTCAACATTTCCCACATTCAGATTATGATAAACAGGATCAGAGAAAGGCACAAATTTCAGCAGGCAATCTTCAAACTGATGATGGTTCCACAATTTTATGGGACAGAAAGTTTGGAAAAATATAGCTACATGTTCTGTAAAGTACTTCTGCAATATCATGTAAACAGAGAAGTAAAAAGATGTTAAAAAAAAGTGCCATTATTTTAGAATAAAAGAAATGGAACATGAGTAAGACTCAATATTTGTAACTGACAAAACATGTGAACAGGCCGTAGGAAATAAGGACTCCCACAGGGAATTCTTGCTGTTGGAAGAATCTGAGAATAAAAGTGGGCTAAAAGAAGTAAGTTTTATTTCCAATTCAACTAGAAAGAAAGGGAAAAAAAATCCTATTTAAAGTGAGACTTGGCAGAGTTCTGATTAAAGAAGTATAGGAGGATATTTTCTCTAATTTAATGTCAGTTACAACAACAAAGGAAACATGATGAAAAGCAGATAAAGAATAAAACAGAAGCTTTTGCTAAAGGCTCTGCTTTGAATAACTACAAGGAAAAAGCAAGTGTAAGAGCAGGGCCCTAGAGTCAAATTTATGAGATTATGGTATCAGAATTTCCACCAGAATCAGCAGAAAATAATAACAATCAAACATGTTCGTTGAAAACCATAGGACCATACACTAATTCACAGCTCCTACACTTCCCATAGTACTCCCAGACATACGAATTGTAGAACTGGCAACGATACCGAAAAACATCAGGTCTCCAGTGGCATGCACCAAGGCACAAATTTCAGTCACACCCTGGCCAAGCTCACATTTTTTTCATATACATTTACTGGGATTTTGCTCCTTCACAAAAAAAAAACCACTGATAGCATTAATAAGTAGTAGAGTCCTGGGGATAGGATGAAAGTGGCCTGGTGCCTAGAGATAGTATGAAATAGGGCTGTGCATCTTTCTGTTATCACACATGAACTCCCAGCAACCACATAGCACATATCATGGCTGTTTCAGTACTAGTGGGCAACAGCATCTGACCTGCTAGAAAGATAAGTGCAGAGATGTTTTTGTTGGGCTAGGTTACTGGTCCCATTATATCTCCATCACAAATCTAAAATGAGTAAGAAGTCAAAGGAAGCAGGAGCTAGGACAGGAGGAGAAGGCATAATATGCTAAACTGACTCTACATAAGCCCATGTTCATATGTTTATAAAGGCATGCTAACAAATCAGGAGCACCTTCTGCACAGAAGACCATACAGAGTTTTGAAACTGCATATTCATACTACTGCATCTGTGGAAAGTATGGATGAATTAGGGTTAAGAAAGACACCTGCTGTAAAGGCTCAGCGAATTCTTCAGCTAGAGAGCAAAAGGAGGGAGGGACATGAAACATCTTGTAACTGGTTATGTTCAAAGGAACTTGAAGTTCATAAAGCTATTTGTTTCCCAGATTAGTATTCTGCTTGCATCTCATTTCTTCTCTAAAAGTGAGCCAAATTCTGAAATCAACGTTCAGCAAGAACAGCCTGCAAAACAGATTACCAAAGAATTGTAAACGGTTGGGGCTCATCAATTTCTTCATTAATTGCACATATTAGTATTTGTTATGATGTCTGGTGGTAAGCTAGTGGTTTCATGTTATATGATAATGCAGATATTGGAAGAGTTAATAGACCTGAACAGAGGGGCAACCAAAGATGTAACAATGTACAAAAAACCCTTGATATTTAGGAATAATACTGAGAAAACTTTGTTTATTTCTCTGAATTTGGGAATACCTCTTAAAGAGAAGTGTTAGAGTCCCCGCTGTTTAGGTGACTGGAAAGACTGATAAAATATATGTGCTATAGAGAATCAGTAGACTGTTGAGAAATTGAACAGTTTGCCTTAGCGGGTCTTAATCTCAGATTATTTAAATTTTATGAAGAGACATGTAGACTTCAGATTTGTCCAAATAAACTTTTCTGGCAACATTACATATCAGTATATGTACAGTAATACGTAAAATGTAAAATATTAAGCTAACAAGAAGAAACTTTTCATTTATGGCCCTTCTTTAAAGAGTGATATCTAGAAGGCTACGAGACAAATCTGATTTCGCTGATGCTCAAGTTACATTGAGGTGTACAACCATAAGAGGTTAGCACTTCTGGAAAGCAGTTAAGACTCTTGTGATCATTCTGGCTGCTTCTATACTAGTAAAATAAATATGCCCAGAAATGTTCCTTGGCACTGAAGACTGCTGGCACAAAATAGCCTATGCCTGAATAAGCAAACTCTCTCAACCTTGAAAAGCAGAAGGTTGTACATGAACTGCCAACTGGGAATAATCCCTGCAACAGTCCAACTCCTGCACCATGCCTGAGAACTGCTCTGGACAGTGCTCCTGGGCATGGACTGAAATTATGACAGGGAACACCATAACTATTTAATGGCACAATCTTTTTCCAATGCACAGAAAGCTTCCCAGGCTCTGTTTAGTTTGCAAGTAATTCTATGTAAAAAAAATATTTGGTATGGGAAGATGAAATACAGCTGTACAAGTGACTGTTTTGTATGACTGCTGAACTGACCATTAAACAAATCTGACTGTGACTGCCATTCTGCATTACATTTCAGAGAAACAGAAAAAGTAAAGAAAGAGAAAATTTGATGTAGTGCAAAAAAATCCATTAAAAAATGATTGATTCCATTAAAAAATACTTGATTTATTGCCTTATTTTAGTTATTTCCCTTGTAATAAGAGCAGAGGAAATGAAGAATGAGAATCACTAAATTGGTGGAAGACAGATTTTTCCATAGCAATGCAGTGGGTTGGATGCTTATAAGAAGAGAAGAAAATTAATGTTTCCAGAAAAATACATGAACATTCATCCTATAAAGCATCCTAGAGTCAGGTGCCCATCTCCACAGACATGTCCTGAATTTATATCCTGAATTTGGAGGTCTTCTGCAATGTTTTCTTCTCAGTTTCTGTTCTTTCACTTTTTATAAACACATGAAATAAGGAAAGAAAGAAGCAGTTGAGAAAATTATTATCTAGCCAAACAATTTAAGGTACATTAGGGAGATGGCATCTGAGTTCTGTAACATAGTCTCATAAGCATTCAAATATTTGATAAAAGTTACACAGCAACTCATTTCTCAGAACTTACCATTTTCATGGTAAGGGAAGGAGTCAGGAACTACAAATTAAACTCTTCTCAGACATGAAAGGGAAGAAATCTGATACCTTGTTCCTCACTAAATTAATGTTCTGCCAAGATGGCCTACTAGACAAAATGCACCTACTGCACAATCATTATTTTTGTTTTTCTGTAACGGAATTTATCTACAAATTGTCCTGAAGTCGTAAAGCTTGAGTTGTTCAAATTTGTGTATTTTCTAATACATCATTGCTGGAAAAGAAAAAATTCCCAAGTCATCAAGCTGTTGTAAGCAGTAAAGTTGATTTATGTCAGTCCATTGGAAGAGAAAGCAAGATAAACTGCGAAATAACAGTAGCATTGCTCTATGTGTAATAATGCATAAATGTATTACAAAACAAGGAACTATGGATAACGGAACTAGTCTGTTTCAGTACTATCCTACCTTATATGAAGAAGAATTCAGCTAGGATTACAAAAAGTAATACTTTTCATTAGGAGTACCTTGCTTACATATTTGGCTCATAAACTGGGAGAACTGTTGTTTTAGGGCCTAACTGTTGTCTTGAGAATCTAAGCACCTACTTATGTTTTCTTTCTTTTTTTCCCTTAGTTTCCATATTAGAACTTTGAAGGGTTTTTCTCTCTGAAGTCAAAACTCCTCATATGCTGCCATACTTTTCTTTCAGGAGTAGTGACCATGAACTATTTAAAAATTCACTATTTTCATTAGGGGAAGAGACCAGTCAACTTATTTCTAACTCTTCTAGTAGCACGGGAATAGTAGCTAGCGTAAAATAATATAAATAACTATACATGATAGTCAACAGAGAGAGATGTGGATAAAAATATTGATAGTTTAGCAAATAAAGGTAACGCTTTCAGACAAAATAGTATTAGTTAGGCCAAGGAAAATTAGCAAATTTCAGTGGTGTGAAAAGAGATGAGTTGGGACTTTACACACACAAGACCTGAAAGAAACAGCCTAAGTGCCAAAAAGACAATCTATGCAGGGTAAAAATGATGCTGTAGCCAAGATGATATCTTGATATCTGATTATTTTAGGTTAAGATATATTGTAGTAAGACATCCAAAGAGGAGTTTGAGACTGCATTCCTCTGTCTTTGAACATACGAAGTCTGTCTTGTTCATACAAAGGACATTCCTATCTGCAGATGTCAAAACCTTTTTGATGCTCTGTCTCTGAATTCAGGTAAAGTAGGAAAAATTTCAACCTTACCTGGTAACTTCCCTTTCAGTGTTTATGAAGTAATCTTTAACATTTAATTAACATCCTAACCATTATGCATTATATTTTATGTACCCAATCATGGAATCTTAAAGGTTGGAAAAGACCTCTAAGATCATCAAGTCCAACTGTCAACCTGTCACCACCATGCCTGCTAAACCATGT
>Ga0181612_160720_pt1 | contig 30101 bp, 27 predicted proteins | sample HoacroProtozoa21_FD_119630 | JGI IMG/M metagenome (GOLD analysis project Ga0181612, IMG submission 119630) | Hoatzin crop microbial communities from Cojedes, Venezuel. Combined Assembly of Gp0051906, Gp0051904, Gp0051908 | reverse complement strand
ATCCTCCAATTAAAAAGTAATCAATTGCTTACTTCGTTTTATTATTGTTTTTAGTTGGTTCGTCATTATAATAAAAAGTTACTTTATAAGTTCCATCTTCTAATTCTTCTATTTCACCATTTATATGATTACCTTTTTCATCACCATATTTTTTAAAATGGCCCTCAATTACTTTATAAAATACTGATTGAGCTTCTTCTCTAGTTTTATATTTTTTATTAAGAACAACATATCTTCCTTCACTATCTCTTTCCATTTTTACCTCCATAACATTAACTTAATTATAACATAAATTAACAAAAAAGCACCTATTTTTGATATGAACCCCGTTTCTTGGACATAGAGAAACGAGGTTTTTATATGAGTAAATTAAGCTATGAAGATAAGATAAGCATTTATCAAGAGAGAAAACAAGGAAATACAATAAAAAACATTTCCAAAAAATATAATGTTGAGATTAGTGTAGTTAAATATTTAATAAGACTAGTTGATAAGCATAGTTATAATATTTTAAGAGCAAACAAAAACAGAAAATTTACACCTTACGAAAAAGAAAGAATTATTAATAGAGTTTTAATTAATAACGAATCTATACATTCTGTTTCAATAGATGAAGGATTATTATCAAAAGGAATGTTATATAATTGGATTAAAAAATATAAAGAAAACGGTTATAATATAGTTGAACGAAAGAGAGGTCGGTCAACTATGCCTAAAGTTACAAAGAAAAAAGGAAAAGAAACAGATAAAGAAAAAATCAAAAGATTAGAAGAAGAAAATTTATATTTGAAAGCTGAGCTTGAATACTCAAAAAAATTGAGAGCCGTTGTTCAAGAAAGGAAGAATCAACAACAGAAGAAAAAGTAAAAGTTGTTAGTGAACTTCGGCTAAAATATCCATTAAAGATTCTTCTAAGAGTATCTGGTTTAGCTAAATCAGTATATTATTATACTTTATCTAAAATAGATAAAGATGATAAGAATAAAGAAATAATTGATAAAATAAAAGAAATCTTTATTAATAATAAAGAAAGATATGGTTATCGTAGAATTACATTAGAATTAAGAAATCAAGGTTATAATGTTAATCATAAAAAGGTTTATAGATTAATGGTTAAATTAGGATTAAAGCCATTAAAAAGGAATAAAAGAAAATATTCGTCATATAAAGGAACATTGGGTAAAATAGCTGATAATTATATTAATCGTGACTTTTATGCAGATAAACCAAATAAAAAATGGTATACAGATGTGACAGAATTTAATCTTCGCGGGGAAAAATGTTATTTATCACCTATATTAGATGGATTTAATGGCGAAATAATATCTTATAATACTTCTAAGTCACCTAACTTAGAACAAATAAATGATATGTTAAACAAAGCTTTTAATAAGAATAATAATCTAGAAGGATTAATATTTCATTCAGATCAAGGATGGCAATATCAACATCAATCCTATCAACAAAGACTAAAAAATAAAGGTATAAAACAAAGTATGTCTAGAAAAGGAAATAGTATGGATAATGGAATGATGGAAAATTTCTTTGGGATTTTAAAAACAGAAATGTTTTATGATCAAGAAGATAAATATAAAACATTAGATGAATTAATTTTAGCAATAGATGACTATATTAATTATTATAATCATGATAGAATAAAAGAAAAATTAAAAGGATTGTCCCCTGTAAATTACAGGTTACAATCCTCTAATTAGAAACTATTTATAAACTGTCCAACTTTTGGGGTTCAGTTCAATTTGAACTTCTATTTTATTATTTCTTTAATATATTCTTTTAATTGTTTAGCATCTTTACCAAATACTATTTTTAATTGATTATCAACTTCAACTATACCTTGAGCTCCTAGTTTTTGAATACTTTCTTTATCTACTAAACTAGTATCATTTAGAATAACTTTAAATCTTGACATACTGCATTCAGCATTAACTATATTGTCTTTACCACCTAGATACTTAACTAATTTATTAACTTCTGATGAGAAGTCTTTTTTGTTTAGTTTAACTACTACTAAAGAAATTATTAATAAGACTGCTAATATAATTAAATAATAATACCATTCCATATTTATCACCTGTTAAAAATTATACTATAAGTATGAAAAAAAAGAAAGAAATTAATTTTCTTGATAGTGTAAAAAGGCTTCGGATACCAAAAAGAGGGAATCATTTGTTAAAATATAATAACCAAAATAGAAAGGAATCCATATGAGTATATATATAATCCATCAAGAAAAGAAAAAATTTTAAAGCAAAAGATTTATATATTAAATAATTATACATATATTGAATTTTTTTAGCGATTGGTTAGCAAAAAATGAGATTGCAAAATAAAAAATGATCTTTTTGCAAAGTTCATTTTTTATAATAACCACTTGTTTGTTCGAGTTGCTCTACAGCATTACTCTAACCCTTTCAGTGGTATATGCAATTTATTATAATTTTGATTAATTTTGTATTATATTTTTCAAAAATCTAGCCGAAACTATTTGACACAAGTGTCATCTTCAAAAAAATACTATCTTGTTTTATGTTGGGAAAGAGCTTCATCCTTTTCTGGAACTTGAACAACAAATACTCCAACATCATTTTCAGAACGATTTTGAATCATTTTTCCATCATATCCACGCCAAGGAGCTTTAGGACCGATTACAGCAGTAATACCTCGAGATGCTAATTCTTCAATTGTCTTATTGGCTTCATCTAGTGATTCATAATTTGAATAAAATCTATTCCCGTTAGCATCATACATCTCAACTACTTCTTGTTGTTTCCAACCTAAATCTTCATATCCTCCGCCTTCCCAAGAAAATTTAGATTTATACCCTTGATGGACAGGTTCTGTCAATCCAGTGTATACGACGGTAACACCATCAATAACTTCTTTTCTTGCCGAATCATTAATTTTAAAATCTTCATCCTTTTCTGGGACTTGAACAACAAATACTCCAACATCATTTTCAGAACGATTTTGAATCATTTTTCCATCATATCCACGCCAAGGAGCTTTAGGACCGATTACAGCAGTAATACCTTGAGATGCTAATTTTTCAATTGCCTTATTGGCTTTATCTAGTGATTCATAATTTGAATAAAATCTATTCCCGTTAGCATCATACATCTCAACTATTTCTTCCCATTCCCAGTTTAAATTTTCACGTCCTTCACTTTCCCAAGAAAATCTAAGTTTATGGATGGGTATTTTCAATCCAGTATATACAATGGTAACACCATCAATAACTTCTTTTCTTGTTAAATCATTAATTTTAAAATCTTCCATATATTCACCACCTAGGATAATTATATCATAATTTTGATTAGTTTTGAGTTATATCTAATTTTTGAAAAAATTAGTCAAAACTATTTGACTCTAACATTTTCTTCCTTAAATAATCTAAAGAAATTAATACTTGGTTTATTATTAAATCTTAGACTGATATCAGTTGTTCCTAAACCATTAGATATATATATTAATGTATTATCAATATTATAATAAGAATTAGAATATTTATTACTATTATCATCTAAAAATAATGGTTTAATTATATTAATTTTGCCACCTAGTGTACCACTAGTTAAGACTAAGTTTGGTTTATATTCTAAGATATTATCTATCATATTAGATTCATGAAATAAAATTATTTTATATAAGTTAGTTGTATCTATATCATTAATTTTATTATTTATAATAGAATAGTCTGGATTAGTATCTAAAGTATTAAAACCAATTATTACAATAGGTGTATTATCTTTATAATATAATAATGTAGATTCGTTATTTAAGACTATAAAATTAGAATCTTTCATTATATTATTAAATATTTCTTTATCATCTTCGTTACCTAAGACACTATATTTATAATCAGCATTTAGATTATTTAAAGATTCAGTTATTTCTTTTTGAATATTTTCAGTAGGTGTTATATTTTTATCTATTAAATCACCAGTAAATAAAACCATATCGGGATTTAAATTATTTATTTTATTTATTATTTTATTTAGTTCTTTTTGATTAATAGTTGTTCCATAATGGATATCTGCTATTTGAACTATTTTAAAACCATGAAATGATTCTGAATATATATTAGAACTTATTTTATATTCATTTATCTTATATAGATGAGGACATATAAGAAATGAATCTATTAAAAATAAAATAATAAGAATAACTATTATAATAAAGAATTTAAATAATTTAGAATGTTCTTTCTTAGGTTCTTCTATAATAGGTTCTTTTTTCTTAGGCTTTTTAGAAGTATTTTCTTTTTTAGCTATTTCTACTTTATTTTTTTCTAAGTATTTAGAAGATCTTGTTTTATTTATTTTTTCATTACTCATAAGATGTTTCCTCCTATTATTAATAATAAAATGGAAATTGTATTATGTAAAGAATGAACAAGCATTGTTCCGTAAATATTATTTGTTTTAGTATAAGCATATCCAAATGCTATACCAACTGCTGAATAGGGGATTAAATAGATAAAAGATATAAGTCCTAAGGTATCAATAGATGATAGGACATGAATAAGACCAAATAAGATACCTGTTATAATAGCAAATAAATTTTTATTATTAAAAGATTTTTTAAAACTTAAGCGAAATGTTATTTCTTCGATAATAGGAGCTAATAAGATTGCTCCTATTAGTTCGAAGACAGGCATTTCTTTTAATAATAAATAATTATTTTCTTGATTAATATTGTTATCTATACCTAGGATAGAAATAATAATAGAAGATGTTATCATAATAGATAAACCTATTAACCAATATTTTATAGTTATTTTAAATATATCTTTATTTATATTTTTAAAGTCTTTTATTAAGCTTTTTCTATATAATATGATAAATATTAAAGCTATGGATATATATAATAATATATTATCTATTTGAAGACTTAGAATATGTTTATTATATAGATAAGAAAAAGGTATTGATAAAACTATTTGTAACCCAAAATAGAGTAAAACAGTTCCAATACCTTTTAATAGTTCTTTTTCTTTAATCATTTATATCACTCACTTATATAACCCATAGCTTTTAATCTAGATATAATAGCATCATTATCACGAGCACCAGATATTCTACTAGATGTACTTACTTCTTCACCGTTTTCAATGAATATTGTAGTAGGGGTTCCACTAATACTTGCTATAGCACTTAATTTAGATTCTTCATCTTCATTAAGTGTATCTTTTTCAATATAATAACCAACTATATTATATTCTTGAAGTATTTTTTTGAGTCTAGGTTTATATTCAGCACAATGACTACAAGTAGTTTGAGATATAACTAAAATAAATGAATCTTTATTATTTATTTTTTCTTGAAGTTCATCGATAGTTAATTCAACTAAATATTGATCTAAATTTTCTTCTTCTTTATTTAAAGTAACGCTAGCATATATCATTAATCCTATAGCAGCTATTACAACTGCCATAATTCCTATTAAAAACGCCTTTTTCTTCATAAAAATCACCATGATAAATATATCATAATCTAAAAAAAGTTTCAATTTGTTGTTGTTATTTTTAAATCTTAATGGTAAAATTATAGTTAGAAAATAAGGTTGGTGCTTTATGATGAGAAAAAAAGAGTTTTTATTTGTTATATTCCTAATTGGAATAGTAATGTTTATGGGGAAGGTTGGTGCTGCAAGTAGTAGTTGTAGTACATCGGATTTGTATGATGCTCGTGTTGCGGCTTCTAATGTTAAGATAACATATGAACCGTATGAAGAGTTGGAAGATATTGGTACTAAAGTACATTACTTAGATTTAAAAATCTATAATGTAAGTAGTACAATGCTTCTTAGTGTTAAAGTAAGTGGAGATAATATTCAAACGAAAGAACTTACATTAACATATCAAGACATGAGTAGTGATGGTAGTATTACTCTTAGACAAGAAAATACAGGTGCTCCGACAACATATGAGATCACGATATCATTATTTGATGGTACTTGTGCTGGAGAAGAACTTAGAACTTCTAAGATAACACTTCCAATATATAACTTCTATTCAACGCTTGATGTTTGTTCTGGTATTCAAGACTATTACTTGTGTCAACCATATATAACTAAAGAATTGAATGAAGAAACATTCTTTGAACAGGTTGAAGAATATCGAGCTAAGTTAGAAGATGCTCAAGCTGTTGAATCGGAAGATAATACAACAATTATTAATAGTACTTTAAATAGAGTATCAAAGTATAAATATTTAGTTGTCGGTTTAATAGTTGCTGTTGGGGTTGTAGTAACAGTTATTATTTTAAGAAAGAAGAGTGAAGTATAATGAAAAAATATAAAAATATTTTATTAATTGCTTTATTTATGTTATTAGCCCTAACGGGAATTAAAAGTGTAGATGCTAAAGAAATAGAAGCTAAAAAGATATATAGTAAATTCTATCAAGGAGCTTCTACTAATTTTAGAAATAGCGATTTAGGACATAATTTTAAAAGTTTTAGCTGTGATAGTTCTAGTTTAAGTGGTAGCCCTATTAGTTATAGTAATAATGGAACTAAACATACTATAACTTATAGTAATGAAGGAACAATAAAAAATAATGGTACAATATCTTTTAAATGTTCTGGTATAACATCAAGCAACGATAATGTTCCAAATGCTACATATAAGCTTACTGTAACAATAAACTACCTTGCAACTGGTAGTACAGAAGCTATTACTGAAGGCTCTATTAAAAGTACTACTATTAATTCAACAACTGGTGGTGGAACAATATATATTAAAGGATTTTTGCAAAGTGGTGCTTTAGATGATGACCAACGAATTGGTTTAATAGCAGATGCGAAAACTGTTAACTCTATAACAGTAACAGAAGGAAATGATTATATTTCTGTTGATTCTTCATCTTGTCCTACTACAGAAGGTAGTGGCTCTAGTTGTTACTTTAATATATTAACAGCTGGTAAAGATGGTAAAGAACATAAAGCTAGAATAGTAATGTCTTATACTACTAGTAAAGGTGCTGAAATTAAAGATGCTGTTTTTAATGTTACAATTGAAATACTAGGATTCTATAGAATATATCCGGGTGCTTATAAATGTAATATTAATAGTAATGACTGGGAACATAAATCTGCTACTAGTAGCGCAAGTACTCAAGGATATAATTATTATCAAGCATTAACTAGTACTCCTACATTCCCAACTTGTGAAGAATCAACATCTAATGGTATACCTATAAAATTCAATGGTTGGGTTTCTGGTACTACAGGAAATACTGATAAAACTCCACAATATACTGGCGCTTGTGCTACATTAAGTTCTTCATATGTAGCCGGTGGAGCTACACCTAGTTCAAGTGAAACACCTCAAAATTACTTTGCTTGTTATGAATTTCCTGCAATGGTTAAGCTTTCATCAAGTTTTGCAGAATTCCAGGTTGAAAGTACTTGGTATCCAGTAACAGGTGGATATTATGCAACTGGCGCTTCTTCTAATGATGAAATTACATTACCTGATGTTAAAGATGGTAAAGAAAATGTTGAATATAAATGGTATAACATATCAACAAAAAAATATTATGAGATAGGAACTAAAGTGAAATTAGATGGTTCTGTTTATGTATTAAAAAGAGATACAACTATAATCGAAACAGATAATTATAAAACTATAATGGTTGGCGAAAAGAAAGTATTATCAATTTCAGGATATAAAACAAAAAGCTGTAAATCAGCTGATACAAGTAAATTAACTGTTAATTATCCTAGTGGTGATTGTATAATTATTGGTGTTGAAGCAACTGATGGTGAAACTGTTGATGTAACGTTAGAATATGAAGGTGGCTCTCAAGTTTATAAAGTTGTTGTTTCTGAAAGCAATGCTGGTGAAACATATGATGGATTTGTTATAAATAATTTCATTGATGCTACTTATGGTACTAATACTAATTCGTCTTCGTCTACATCAAGTAGTGATGCATTTGGCCAAGCTGGTAATCAATGTAAGAATTATAAAATTAGACAAAAGTTTAGTGGAGAGTATAACGAAAAGAGTGGAGCATGTAAATCGTTTGATGAGGTAGGTTTCACATATAATGAATCTACTGGGGAACTAATAGAAAATGATAGTTATAAAAGTGTATGTCCTCCAACTTCAGCTTATGTTGGGACTTGTGCTGATAATGAAGATGCTGCTAAAATATATACTTTCTGTATAGATCCTGCAATGGATGCACCTACTACTGATAGAGATGTTAAATATACAACTCAATATTCTATTAGTGCGAATACTGGTATTGGAAAAGCACTATCTTATGTTTCTATTAATTATTTATCAATAGATGAATTTAAAGCAGTATTTACAGATGACAGTAAAATTAAAAAAAATGAACAAGATGTCGGCAATAAATTTAGACGTGCTGTTCAAAATGCTGTTCGTATTATGATATTTGCTGAAGGATGGGGTGGTAGATCAGCGTGTGAAGCTAATGCTGTTCAAGTTGATTCTGATGATGATACAAACTTTAATATTACTACTGAAGATGGAAGAAAAAAATATGCCAATGCAGTAGCTCGTTGCAATCAAATTGAACAAACGTATAATTTATATAAAGAAGCAGGTGAAAATTTAAAGATTAGTGATAAAAGTGATACAAAAAAAGCTGCTAAAGCGGCAGAAGATGCTTCTAAAGTTATTTATGATAATTCTAGTAATAATTGTTCAATTTCTACTGATAAAGTAAATATGTCAGAATGTGGTATGACTTATGATATTTTACTTGCATATTTAACTAATACAGAACAAAAAGTATCTGGATCTTTTGATAGAACTATTGATAGTGGATATCCTACTATTACGAAAACTGAAAATAATAAAGGATATACAATTTCTTATAAAGGTAAATTAAAAGTTCCAACTGGTTTTGAACTTTCTGAAGTAAAATCATGTAGCGGTAACGACGTAGTTACATGTAATCCTTTTGTTATAAGTGAAAATTATACTGTTGATGAAGACTCTGGACAATATGTATATGATTATGAAGTTTCTTTAACAGTTAAAGACGCTTCTAAATTAATAATTCCTACTACTTTAGACGAAAGATTACAATATTCATATACTCTTATTTCTAAAGCATACACTGTAATCAACAACATATTTATTTTAGGACCTAGTGACGGAAGTGATATGCAAAGAATGCTTGCATTTGATTTATCTGATACTAATCAAGCGAAGGTTTATTTCTCGCCTTATCCTTCTAATCAATGTATATCTTTAGATGCAACCGACTATGAAAAATATTGCAATCCTAGTATACAAGGTGATAATCTTAAAAAAAATTGTCCTACAAGTGGTCAAGTGGATGGTGGATTTAATTCGGATTTATTCAGGGTCATGGAATGCTGTAGTATGGTTACAGATGAAAGTACTTACAGTTATTTAATACAAAATGTGTGTTCTGGTAGTTGTACTACTTCAACAATGTCTCAAGTATGTGAATTTGATGGTACTTCAGAAACTGACTTATTTAATACTGGTCAAACAATGGATTATTATTATATTAAAGAAGGAGCTCATTATTCTGAAAGCGACAAAGGATATACTGATGCTATCGGTACATGTATTGTAAATGTTAGTGGAGATTATATAGAAGGCATAGAAGGATTTGAAAAATTTGATGATTCTGGCAATTCTAGGAATCTAGAAGAATATAAAGATAATCATTATTGTACTGTTACTTGTAAGGAAGATTGGGATATTAGTGTCGGATCATTTGGTAATTATATTGGAGTAAATTCTGTTGTTGCTGGTCAATATTTCCAAATTAATAAACCAGTTTACATTGGTGCAAGTAGGACATGTTATACTACTTACTTAAATATAAATCAGTATAAATCTGATTTAGAAGGTTTATCTAACACTTTACAAGGTTATATGAATACGTACTCTATGAATACTCAGTTAGCTAATAGTTTAGCTGTTAAAGATGGAACTGATGACGCTACTTATGATTGGAAGGAATTAGGTTTATATTGCGACGGTACAACATATATTTCTTCAAGTGAAAATTGTGGTTATTATGGTAGTTCTTATTCTGCAAGTAATGGTAGTTGTGTTGGTACTGATAAAAACGGAAAATCTGATACACAATCAATGGTATATAAAACCACTTATACTTGTAGTGGTAGTTTAAAGTATTTTTGGAATTTTACTGTAAGTTATTCTTGCAATTATAAAACATATAATAATGGTGAAGAATCAAATGATAGTTCTGCAAATGGAGAAATAAAAGCTGGTTGTAGCGTTACCGGAACTGAGTGGCCTGGTACGATTGATTCTAAAACATATACCATTTATAATAATAGTGAGAATAAGAATGATAAAGATGGTACAAAAACTAATTTTACTTGCAATACTTCTGGATTAAAAGAAGTTATGAAGACTGACTCAAAAGATGAGCCTGCTGCTAAAAAAGTAGCAACAGAATTTGGAACGCTACGTACTACTAAATGGGGTGGTTATACTAGCAATGCTGGTTCTGCTTTAGCTTCTGCTCAAAATACATATAATAAAATGACAGCTTTAACAGAAGATTTTTATCAATGTCAAAACTTCGGATTATATACAAAAACATCATCTGTTTCTTTAGTTGATAATTCTGATGATAAAGCTTTTGATGGTACTGGTAATGATACTTCTGGTACTGCTCTTAAAAATTATAATGGTAAAGAAGTAACAGTAGCTACTGTCTTTGATCCTAAAGTTTCTTACACATATGATGAAGCAACTTATATGGATATTTTACAAGAACTTGGTGATAATATACTTGTTCCATATTATGGATCTAAGGAATCTTCTGAAGAAGAAGCTGCATATGAAAAAATTTATAAATCTTGGGGTAAAACAAGTGAGGATACTAACGATAAAGTTTCATTATCTTTAAAAAATGTTGAAGAAGATAGAGAAGTTGTTTTAGCAAATTCCGAAAAAGAAAGTTATTATTATAAAGTTTCAGAAAAATGGCGGTATGGTAATGAGAATGATGAAGAGATGCAAGAAGCTTACGAAACTTATGGTGCTAATATAGATAGTGGTACTGGAAAAGATAAAGATGGTAATGTAGCAGTTGGCTCTTATACTGATGCAGCATCTGTTAAAAGCTCATTTACAGTAACTATTTGTTCAGCATTTGGTGGATCTTCAACTGGTCAAAAATATACAAGTGCTACTACTGAAGATGATGTTAATGCTTCAATTTTGGGAGATGGCTCTTCTGATGCGTCTGTTGTATTTACTGAGGCCGCAGGAGGAAATACCGTCATAATTAGTGAAGGTGGTCCTTCATCATCATCTGGATCTGGTAGTGGTAGTAATGGTGGCGGATCATCATCTTGTAATGGTAGATGTACATGGCAAGTTGATCCTGTTGATCCAAGTGGTAAACCTTGCCCAGGCGATGATTCTTGTGAATACTATTTAATTGTTTGTGTACCTGCTACTATAAATTATTATGATGCTAACTATATCAAAAAAACTGTTTATAATAGTAGTTTATTTAGGAATAAAGGTGATTGGTATGTAAATGCCAATGGCGTTAAAATCCATGGTGACACAGTTGAAGGCGCTATTGCGAATTCTAATTCTGTTTCTAAAACTAATTATTCTACTACTAGTGCAAGTGCTAATTGGAGTAAGATAAGTGATTATAATATTTTCCCAATTTCATTTACAACACCAAGAAACTTATATCAATATACTTATACATTTGAAGATATTGGTATGTTCGCAGATTATAGTTTAGGTAGAATCATGGGTAATGTTGAATCTGCTGTTATAGCTAATAATGTTCGTTCGTGTTTCTATGAAGTTATTGAAGAAATTTGCTTATGTTGTGGAGATGATATTGATAGTCATACAACATATACTAATCAAGTTGATAAAGATACTACTACAACTTATGCAATAAATAATAAAATTAATTATACAACTTCTGATAATGATAAAGTTGTTAAAAATAATAGTGGTGTATTAGGATTTAGTAATACAACAGTATCATTAAATTCATTAACTACTAAAGATGATAATGGTACTGTAAGAACATTGGGTGATAACTGGAATACTTCTAAGTTTACATATAATGGTTCAACATATTCAACATCAAAAGGTAAAACAGCTAAAGAAGAAATTGAAAGCGTTGGCGAAAATGTTTATAATTCAACTGCTGAATATACTTATGTATTAAGTCCAGAAGTTATTACTTATATTAAAGATTACAATGATAAGAATGGTTATGAAATTGACTTTAGTAAGTTAACTGCATATGGAGTTACTTCAATAGCACCAATTAATTGTAGTGGAAGTAGTTGTAGTGATTCTAGTTATGATGCAAGTTCTAATAATGAAGTTGTTAAATTTAGCCATTATGGTAGTACGTTCCTAGAAGATTTAGACGATTTAGTAGGAAGTAGTATTACTGGTAATAACTTATCACAAAAACAAGGTAATGATAATGTTTGTGTAGTACATAGTAGTGGTGATACTGCAAGCAATCTTAATACACAAATAAGTAGTAAAAAATGTCGTTGGATAGATTATGTACAAGACAATATTAGCGTTACAGATGCCTTAACGGAAGAGTCAAGTACAGTTGGCTTGAGATTGGCATTTAAGTAGGAAGGAGTGTAGAAAATATGAAAGATTCTTATTGGGGCTATTGGTTTATAGTATTAGGTATTTTCGTAATAGTAGTTATGTTACTTGCAAATGATGCAACAACTACTAACACTCAAGACTACTATCAATTAAAAGAGGTTGTTAATAGCGCTGTATATGATTCTATTGACTATTCTTACTATACTAAAACAAGAGAAATTAGAATTCTTAAGGAAGTTTTTGTAGAAAACTTCCTTAGGAGATTTGCTGACACAATATCAGCATCTGATACATATACTGTAGAATTTTACGATTTATATGAATCTCCTCCAAAAGTTAGTGTAAAAATATCTACAACAACTGCAGGGTTCCTTGTTGGGAAAGATTCAACTGGTGATGTAGATGAGAATGGTAATGCAACTGGAACTACAAGTTTAGATGTAGTTAATTCAATAGATTTGATTGTTGAACTTAACAATTCTACTGGACCTTGTGTTGGAGCTCAATGTAATGGCTCTAATCCTAATGATACTCCAGAACTTGGTGCATCATTCTGTGAATATTACAATAGTTAAGAGGAGGAGAGAATAAAATGGGAAATTTACTTGTACCTTTTAAGAAATTTTTAAGTAACAAAAATACAATTACTATACTAGGTGTTCTACTTGGTGTAGTAGTTTTGTATTTAGGATATACTTGGCGTGTTAATAAGTCTATTCAACCAAGTGAGATTCCTTATGCTACTAAAACTTTAATTGCTGGTACTAAAATCACTGAAGATTATATAAGTTATACAGAAGTGCCAAAAGCTATGATTAAGAACATGACTAATTTGGTTACTAATGTTTCTTCAATTACTGGTAAATTGGTATCTTATGATAGTAAGATTCCTCAAAATGGATTTTTCTTCAGTGAAAACTTAATTGATGAATCAGAAATGCCAGATTCAATTTTTTCTAATATTCAAGATGGTTATACTATATATACTTTAAAGGTTGATAATGAATCAACTTATGGTAATTCAATATTCCCTGATGATAAGATTGATTTATATGTATATATGAATTCTGAAGATGGTAAAGTTGTTTTTGGTAGATTTATTAAAAGTATTCAAGTTTTAGCTGTTAAAGATGGTGATGGAAATAATGTCTTTAAGGATAAGGATAACCCTACAGAAGCTGAATATTTATTATTTGCTGTTCCTGAAGATTTATTCTTGTTATTAAAGAAAGCTGATAAATTAAGTGTTGAAATTGTTCCTGTACCTAGAAATGATTCGTATACTGAAAATGCAGCTGCTACTGAACTTACTAATGAAGAAATACAAAAAATGATAATTAATCAAACTTATATTTTATCTAATGAATGTACAGATTTAACTGTTTGTGGTTAATAAAATAAAAGAATAAAGAAGGTGTAAAGTTATGGAGGAGGATAAGAATGTTTTCTCCCAAATGGATTTTGGCCCGTTATCAGAATTTTTAGAAGATGACGATGTTACCGATATTTCTTATAGTAACAGTGGTCAAGTTTGGCTGAAAACTTTATCTAGAGGTGTTTTTCAAGTTGAAAGACCTGATATAAACAATCCTTTTATGGAAAAATTAGCTTTCCAATGTGCTAACGTAATGGGAAAAACATTCAATATGGCTCATCCATTTCTAGACTCAGAAAGTGCTGAGTTACGTATGAATTTCGTTCACGATTCCATTGCAACAAATGGAATCGCTTGTTTGATACGTAAAACACCTGCTAAGATAAGATTAAATAAAGAAAAATTAATAAGTGAACAATATGTTACTGATCAAATGCATGATTTCTTAATCAAATGTGTTTGGGGACATTGTAATATAATGGTTGCTGGTGAAACTGGTTCAGGTAAAACTGAGCTAGTTAAATATTTAGCCAGTAATAGTAAAAATGATGAAAAGATTATATCTATAGAAGATACATTGGAATTACACTTGGATAAGATATTTCCTCATCGTGATATAGTTGCAATGAAGACTAATAATATAGCTTCTTATACTGAAGCGTTAGTAGCCTGCATGCGTCAAAACCCGATTTGGATATTACTTGCCGAGGTTCGTTCTGCTGAAGCTGTTATGGCTGTTCGTAACTCTATTTCTTCAGGACACCATGTTATTTCGACTATCCATGCCGATAGAGCATCAAGTATTCCAATGCGTATGTATGCCTTACTAGAAGGTAGTCAAGATATTGAACAATATTTATCTTCAATACATAGATATATTCAAATTGGAATTTATGTTAAAGGTTATTTTTCTAAAGCATTAGGTAGATTTCAACGTGAAATTATGGAAGTTTGTGAATTTTATGTTGATGAAGATAATAAACCTAGAGCAAATGAATTATATACAAAAACTTTAGATGGTAGAGTAACTTTACATAATCCTACTAAAAAGTTAATTGATTACTTAGCAATAGGTAATGTATATTTTGAAAATGATGATATATTTGGTTTAGGAGATGCTGAATATAAAGAAGATTTATCTAATTTAAGAGATAGTTCTGAAGATAATTTAGCTACTAAATCAACAACAAATAATATGAATGCTGTTTTAAATGAGAATGCTAATGGTGAAGGTACTACTAGTGCACCAACTACTGCTGCACCTACAAGTGCACCTGTAAATCAGGCAGCTACTTCTGCACCTCAAACTGTTACAACTGCTCAACAAGCAAGTACAACAACACCAGTTACTACGGTAGCACCTACTGCTGCTCCTGTACAGGCTAGTACTGTAGCTCCTACGCAAGTCGCTGCAAAGCCTGCTGTAGTAGCTCCTGCACCACAACCTGCTAGTCAGGCTCAAGTGCAACCTGCTACAAGTGCGCCAGTTGCACCACAACCTGTTACAAGTGCTCCTGCAGTTCCGGCTGCACCACAGCCTACACAGGTTGCTCAAACTACGCAAACAGCAGAAGCTTTATAATAGGAAGGTGATAATATGGAATTAGTATTATGGTTAATTATTGCTATCTTTGTATTAGCTTATAGATATAATACAGGTGATAATGTATATAAATTTTTTGCTGATACTGTAGCTAGTGTCTATAATACATATGCGCCTTATAGTTATAAAGAAGTTAAAGAAAAGACTAAAGAATTAGGATATGACTATAGTCCTAGACAGTATATGATGCAAGTATTAATTATAGGTGGAGCTGCTGCTCTTATATCGTTTTTATACTTTTATAGTATACCAATTACAATTGGTTATACTGTTGTTGCTATAGCATTTGTTCCATATCTTAATTATTTAAGAACACAAAGATTATATAGTGAATATATATTTGAACAAATTCAAGTATATACTACAAATGTTATTATGGAGTTTACAACTACTCAATCCTTTGTTAAATCATTAGAGGGTGTTAGAGATTCGGGTATTTTACAAGACCCTGTACTTAGAGATGTTAAAAGAATGATTCAAATGTCTTATGATAATGGTACTATTGATCAATCTATAGAATTTTTTAATGAAGCTTATCCATATTATATGGTAAAGAATATGCATCAATTGTTTTTACAAATTACTAAAGAAGGTGCTAGAGATTCAGGAGAAGCTTTAGAATTAATGTCAATGGATATCGATGCCTTAGTAGAAGGTGTATATCGTGATAGAATGGATAGACAAACTTTCCATACAAAATTTTTAACTTTTGGTATGGCGTTATTCTTACTAGTACTTGTAATGCAATTATTATTTGGTCGTACTGAATATTTAAGTATGTTAAAAAAGATTTATGTTAAAGTAATATTACATGGTATTATTTGGGTAAACTGTTATTTCCTTATAACTGGTGAAAAATATTATAATGAGGATGTAGGAGTTGAGTAGATATGTATTTTGAAATAATTGTTATTGGTATATTAGCATTTGTTATATTAACTGTTAATGGTTATATAAAACCTAATAAGTTTATACAAGATAATCAAGATATTTTTATGAAGTTAAAAGAAGAAGATTATGAATTTCTTGTAAAAGCTAAATATGGTGATGGTTTAGATAGTGATGTTTTATATCAAAAGAGAATAAAAAATGGATTATTAGTATTTATTTTATTAGTATTTATAATGTTATCTAGTTTAAGTGCTGTTAAGATAGTACTTGCTGCTGTAGCAGCTTATGGAGCTTTTAAAATGGATTATCTTAATTTAAAAAAGTTTTATAAAGCTCATTTACAACAAATTGATTCAATGTTACCTTATTATTTAAAAGGTTTAGAAATATTAATCCAACACTATACTGTTCCTGTAGCATTAGGTAAATCTATTACTGATGCTCCGGAAATATTTAGAGATGGATTAATAGATTTAATTAACAAAATTAATGCTGGTGATTCAACTGTTACTCCATATATGGAGTTTGCACAAACTTATCCAGTTCGTGATTCTATGCGTATGATGAGACTTTTATATAGATTAAGTCTTGGTCGTCAAGAAAGAAAACAAGAGCAATTAATTACATTTTCTAAGACAATTTCCAATTTACAGCAAAAAGCTAGAGATCAAAGATATAAAGATCGTCTAGATAAAATGGAAAGTAAAACAATGAGTATGCTTGTATGTACTGGTGTTGGTGTTATGATACTTCTAGTTATTGCTGTTATTGGTATGATAGGAATGTAAAGTAATTACTAATTTATTGTAAATTTAATTATTAGATGTTATAATTTATTTAGTTAAAATAGAAGAGAGGATGATTTTTTTATATGAAAGAAGCGACAGGAGAATTAAATATGACAGTTATTACAGTTGTTGCAATAGCAGCTGTAGCAGCAATATTTACATTTTTCTTATTACCACGTATTAGAGCAAATATTACTTTAAGTTCTGCATGTTCTAATATTAATTCTAAAGGTGAGTACCATGATAGTGCAGAAGATGATACTATGGAAGGTACTGTTGATTGTGAAAATTTTGAATGTACTGTTGTATATCAAGAACACAAATATACAAGAAATTGTAAAAATGAAACTTAGTACTTAAGAAAAGGAATGATATAGTATGAAACAGGCTATTAGTGAGTTAAATTGGACATTTGTCGTAATTACGGCCGTTGCTTTGCTATCGGTCCTTTTCTTTTTTGTTGTTTGGCCAATGACTAAACAGAATTTTAAATCTACATCTATGTGTTCAAATGCAATTTGCGATATTGGTTTTAATAAAAATGGAATGGCTTATTGTTATACTCCAGATGATGAGAGTAATGTTTTTGAATGCCCATATAGAGGATAGGGTGATAAGATGAAAGAGGCTATTGGTGGTACTTGGATTTTTGGTATTGTAATGACCTTTATTGTTATATTTACTACTTTTGTAAGTGTTACAACTAATTGGTCAAGATGTTATAAAGTTAAAGATGATATTATAAATATTATTCAAAGAAATAATGGAGTAACTAAACACACTGTTACGCAAATCAATGCTACTTTAAAAGATTTAGGATATACTACTACTAGTGAATGTCCTACAGATGGTGATTGTTGGTATGGTTTTACTATTGGTAGAGATGAACATGCTGATAATACTAATAAAGAAGTTAATTATTGTATAAAAAAAGTTAATATTAATAAAATGAATTCCGATGGAACATGGATGGGAGCAACGGGATCAATAGATCGCTCTTATTATCATGTAGTCGTGTTTTTTCGCCTTAATTGGCCTGTTTTTAGAATGATTTTTAATTTTAAAGTAGAAGGTCAGACGTCACAAATTATTTTGACAAGAAATGATATTGATGATATGGGTAATGTAGAAAATACTTCGTATTGTAGAAGTAAAAGATAGGAAGTGGAACTATGAAAGATAGTATTGCTAATGTATGGTTATTTGGTTTGGTAATATCATTTATTCTTATTTTTGCATGTTATATTACAATTACAATTAGCTATACTAAATCATACAAAATGAAAAACGAAGTTCTTCTAATTATTGAAAAGCATTTAGGTGTTACAACTTTTTTTTCAAATGAAACCGTCGATTCTATTATTCCTGGCGTTAGTGAAAATGTAACTATAAATGCAGGTACCATTCAAACTATTAATGCTTACTTGTCTGGTAATGCTTATACTGCAAAAGGAACATGTAATTTTCAAGATCCTATATATTATGCTGATGACGATCAAGAGTATAATGTTCAATGGTATGGGGTTACGAGTTTAGATTTTACGAATAAAAGTAATGTGTCTATTGAAAAAGTTAAATCGAATACTAAATATTATTATTGTTTTGCTAAGATTCAAAAGAAAAAATATATTAAAAATACTCGATATACTCCAGTTTATTATAGAGTAAGATTATTTTATAAAATGGAAATACCGGCATTACAAAATTTTTTAGCAATTAAAGTAGATGGAGAAACTTCTGATATTTATGATTGCCAAGACGATTTTTAAAAAGAATAAGAATAGATTTGGGGTGTAATAAATGAATGTTATAGTATCTAATAAGTATACCGCTATGCTATCTAGTTTAAGTTCTAGAATAGATTTAATTAAAACTATAGATGGTGAATTTCAAGTTGAAGATTTAATAGCTCAATTTGAAAATTTCTTCTTTAATAAAATGATATTAGATATAACTGCTATTTCTGGATATCAAGATATAACTCAAATTCAAAAGTTGTCTTTTGGACTTGATATGTCTAAAGTAATTTTGTTGCTAGATGATTCACCAACTGTTAATTCACCTGAATATTTATCATATTTAGTACAAATGGGTATTTATAATTTTACAAGAGATATAGAAACTATAGTTTATTTAGTTGATCATCCTAATACTTATAAAGATGTTGCTCAATTTCATATGATAGGTAGTAGTGGTAATAATAATCAGAATATGATGCAACAAAATCCTAATCAGGGTAATGGTCAATTTATTAATCAAAATATGATGAATAATACTAATGTAGCACCACAAATGGTAGGAACTAGAGTTATTGGAATTAAAAATTTAACGGAGCATGCTGGTGCTACTTCATTAATTTATATGCTTAAGAAACAATTATCTGAATTTTATAATGTTTTAGCTATAGAATTAGATAGAAATGATTTTATATATCTTAATGATTCTGATTTAAGAAGTGTTAGTAGTGCTGAATTTAATTCTATTGTAGATAATCCTGCTAATAATTTTAATGTTATTTTAGTTGATGTAAATGATAGTCCGGAAATAAATAATTGTCCTGAAATGTTGTATTTGGTTGAACCATCTACTATTAAATTAAATAAAATGATTCATACAGATAATACTATTTTAGAGAAAATGAGGAATTTAAAACTAGTTTTAAATAAAAGTCTTTTAGATCCTAGTGATATAAGAGAATTTGAAAATGAAGCAAATTGTAGTGTATTTTTTAATATTCAGCCTTTAGATGATAAAAAAGATAAACATCGTGTAATAGATGAATTATTATCTAGATTAGGTTTTGATAAGAATACACCTGCAGTAGAGCAAAAAAATGTTAAGTTATTTGGTATTGTAAAAGAATAATTATTAATAGTGAAATAACTTGACATATTATGATAAATTAAATAAAATGTTTATATAAGAAGGAGATGTATTATATGTTTTTATTAGCTAGTGTAAATGCAGCAAATTTTTGTAATAATACAAAAGATATTTGGAGATTAGTTGGTAATGTATTATCTATAGTAAGAATTGTATTAATAATTTTAATTATTATTTTTGGTGTTATAGATTTAGGTAAAGCTGTTGTTTCAAGTGATGATGGTGAAATTAAGAAAGCAGCTAAACAATTTGGTATGAGAATTTTAGCTGGTATTTGTGTATTCTTTGTTCCAAATATCGTAGCAATGGCATTCTCATTAGTTGATGCAGATGCTTATGAAGTATGTGCAAATTGTGTTAAAAAAGCTAATGGTTGCTAATTTTATAGTAAAAAAACAATAAATAATTAATGATATTTATTCAAATATCATTTTTTTTATGTTATAATTTTTATGATATGGGAGTGATTTAAATGCCTAAGAAATTTACTTATTTTATGTTTTTTATTGGGGCATTTTTTTTAATAGAAAATGTTAGTGCTTTATCTATGAATATGTATTTATTAGATTGTGGGCCATTAAGTGATAAAGTTGTTGAGTTTTTATCACAAATATATAGTGTTTTTAAATATGTAGCACCTGTTTTAGCACTTGTTTTAATTATTAAAGATTTTGCACATGCTGCTGCTAGTCAGGATAAAGATGAATTAATGAAAGCTACTAGAACAGCTATTAAAAGAATTATTTTAGTTATGGTTTTATTTTTTATTCCTATTTTAGTTAATTTCTTTACTGGTATTTTAGGTTGGAATGGAACTTGTTCTATAAGTTAGGTGATGTTATATGTTTATTTTAGGAACTATTGGAGATATTATTGAAAAAGGGTTTCTAGGTATAATGATAACTATTGATGCAGTTATTTATACCTTGATATCTTCAGCTTATAAAGTTTTTATGGCGATTGCGGGAGCAAGATTATTAACATCTGATGCATATGTATCTGTTTCTAATCAAGTTTATATGCTTATTGGAGTAATAATGCTTTTTGTTTTAGCTTATTCTATATTAAGAGCTATTGTTAATCCAGATAATGTTTTTTCTGAATATTTAGGGCCAAAGTTTATTCAAAATATACTTATTTGTGTAATAGGACTTGCTGCATCTCAATTTGTTTTTAATTTTATGTATCAAGCACAAGGAATTATATTAGAAGAAGATGTACTTGGTAAAATATTTTTTAGAACTGATTCTTCTGAAAAACTTGATTATGGTGAATTAGGTTCTGAAAATCCGGATGAATATGTTGAAGAATTAGGTGGTGCAGTAACTGCTACATCACTTTGGGAAGCATTCTTTTATCCATCTGAATCTTCAGGATTATCTGCTGAAGAAATTACTGTTGATCCATCTGATTTAGTTATAGGTGGAAGTGCTATTGGACTTGGCTGTATCGTAGCATCCGCTGGTATAATAATTGGTGTTGCAACTTCATGGTCGGGTGCAGGTGCTGTTATTGCAGGACTTGCTGCTGGTGTTGCCGGGCTTCTTTGTGTTAATGCTAGTGTAAATGAATATGAAGCCGGAAAAGAATTAGAAGAAATAGTCGGTGATGATGAAGTTTCTCTTGCTGCTGCTTATACTTATACTTCTGCTGGTGGAACTTTTAATGTCTATCTTGGTTTTATAGATGAAGTTGCTGACAATAATATTACTTATCAAGTAATTGTATCTACAATTGGTGGTATTTTTGCTTTATATGCATTTGTATCATTTAGTATAGATATGGGAATTCGTTGTGCTAAATTAGCATATTATCAAATACTTGCACCAGTACCGCTTGTAATGCGTATTATTCCTGGTAAAGAAAGTGTATTTGATAATTATGTAAAAGCTGTATTATCTACATTTGCCGAAGTATTTGTTAGAATATCTATAGTTTATATAAATATGTATATTATTTCACATTTATATACTTTATTTTCAACTGCTAGTCAGTTATGGGGTAATACGAGTTTAAGTGTTCCGGAAAGAGCGCTTGCATATGCTTTAATTATTATAGGATTACTTGCATTTTGTAGAATAGCTCCTGATGTAATTTCTAAGACTTTAGGTATTGATACATCAGATGTTAAACTTGGTATTAGAGAAAAACTTGGAGAAGGTGGAGTTTATTCTGGTGGAGCTATTGTTGGTTCTGGAGCTACTTCTGCTATTCATGGATTTAGAGATGCTTGGAAAAAGAATGGTGGTGGAGCTAAAGGACTTGCCAAAGGAATTGGTTCTGCAGCAAGAGGTTTTGGTGCTGGAGCTGTTAGAGCTGGATGGAATCAATTCGGTCTTAATGGAAGTGAAGCTAAAAGTTATGCAGATGCTAAAGCAACTGCAACTACAGCATCTCAGGCCGCTGATGATGCTAGAGCACATCGTTATGAAACTAATGATAAAATTAAAGCTGCTCGAGATAAAATTAGAGATGCTGAAGCTGAAATTGCACGTTTATCAGCATTACCACAAACAGCACAAACAATGTCTGAAATTGATAGACAAGAAGAAATTATTAAAGAAGCTAGAAAAACTATCAATGAACTTAGAACTGAACCTGTTCAAGATGTTAAAAAGAAAATCAAAGTTTGGGCTACTGGTACAGTCGATTTGTCATTTGAACAATCTGCTATATCATTCGGTAATAGTATTGGAGATTTACAAGATAAGTTAAGAGATGAGGCTTATAAAAAAGACAATGCTACTAAGACATTAGCTGCTAGAGAAGCTGAGTTAAAAGAAAATCCTGTTAGTGAGTTTAGAGAAGGATGGACTCAAGAAAGTTATTCACAAAAAGTAAAAGAATTGGTTGAAAATGATCAGGAGATTAGAGATGCTCAAGATGATTACAATAATCATCGTATTGATGAAAGAGAAAGAGATAGACGTATAAAGGCTGCAACCGAAAGAATTACTAATCAAGTTTCACAAGTTGCCAAATTAAGTGAAAAAGAATATAGGGAAAAACAATTTGAAAGACAAACTCAAATTGATGATTTTCGTAAAGCAAAAGAAGCTGCTGCAGATTTATATGTTCAAAAAGAAACACTTAAATCTGATTCAAAAGTTTCTAAAATGGTTCAAGAATTTATTAGTTCAAATGCTGCGTTTATAGATAAAAATGGCGATAAACAAGTCGTTACATTAGATTCTAATGGAAATCAAATAAAAAGAACTGTTAAAGAAATTTTTGAAGAAACACTTGGTAGAAAAACACTTGGTGGTAAATTAAATGCAGCTGAGATGATTGATTTATCACAACCACTTAAAATTACAATTGATGGAAGTGAATTAACATATAAAGCAAAAGTTGGTAACAATGGGGAATTATTATATGACTCTCAAGATAATACTGGGAACGTTGTTGATACTGATTTGAAATTTTCAGATCTTGCAGAAAGAATGGCAACTGCTAATGAAATTAAAGTAGATGACTCTTTAACAAGTATTCAAAGGACACAAAATGCCGGAAAAACTATGGCAACTGCTATTACAATGTCTGATGAATATAGAGAAGCTCAAACAGCTATAAGAGAAGCTAATGATAAAAAATAGAGATTGGAAGTGTGATATATGGAAAATAATAATTATTTAATTCCTGCTAACTCCAAAAAGTCACAATTAATATTAGGTATTTTTACCAGTAGTGACTTAACGATATTTATTATAGGAGTTGCAATAACAATATTCTTATTATTAGTTATAAAATCTAATAGTATAGGAACGATGATTGGACTTGTTTCACCAGCTTTAATAGCTGCGCTATTAATAGCTCCTGTTCCTAACTATCATAATGTAAGAACATTATTAAAGAATATTTATAGATATTTTTCAGGAAGAAAAAAATATTATTGGAGAGGTTGGTGTATAAGAAGTGGCAATGATAGCGAAAAGTAATCCTAATGTAAATCAAAATCCTAATGTAAGACCTACTACAACTACTAGTTCATCTTCGAGTAAATATACGGAAGATTGGGTTCCAATTAAAAGTATAATGAACGGAATGATACAACTAGAAAACGGTTATTATGTTACAGGAATTAAAGTTTCACCTAAGAATATATTTATATTAGATCAAGGTGAAAGGGATAATGTGATATTTAATCTACAAAATTTTTATAATATGATAGATTATGAATTTTGGTTAGTTATTGCTGATAGACCAGTAGATATTAATTTGTATTTGTCGCAATTACAACTTTTATATCAAAAAAGTACTTCACCAGTAGTAAGAAAGTTATTAGTACAAGATATTAATAAAGCTAATGCATTTATGGGAGCAGAATATAATGTTGTTGATACAGAATATTTTATTCTATTTAAAGAAAAAAAATTAGAAATTATTCAAAAAAGAATTCATAATTTAATAGCAGGACTTGCTAATGCAACAATTAATTCTACTCAAGTATCTAATGCTGATTTAAGAATGATATTAGATAATTTCTTAAATGGTGGGATGACAACTACATTTGGGACGGTGAGAACATGAGTGTAAAAAGTGAAATAGCTCCAAAAGGTTTACAATTTAAACCAACTGAATTTGTAATAAGTGGTAAATATGCAACAATATTAACTGTTATTACTTATCCTAAATTTATTAATCCTGGTTTTTTATCAAATTTAACTAATATAGCTGGCGTTAAGTTAGTTGCTAAACATATTCCAATAGATTTTTCTTTATTACAAAAAATGTTAAATAAAGAAATTGCTGATTTGAAAATGCGTTATCAAACAGAAAAAGATCAAACATTCCAAGAAAAAATAAGACAAGATTATGAATCTTTGGAAAGCTTTATTTCAATGCTTGCAGCAACACAAGCAAGAATATTTGATTTTCAACTTCATATTATGATTACTGCTGATAATCCAGAAGAATTAGAAATGAAGAAAGTTCAAGTAAGAAGTTATGTAGATGCTTTAGGTATGAAAGCAATAGCATTAATGTTTGAACAAGAAAAAGTATTAAAATCAATTATTCCAATATTCCCTAAACAAGATATAGAAGATAGGATTGGTACGCCGATACCTTCAATAACAATATCTGCTATGTATCCTTTTGTTTTTGATAGTATTAAAGATCCTGGAGATTCTACTTTAATGGGTGTTGATTTCTCTGGTGGTGTTATTTTATTTAATCAATTCTTATATAAAATAAAAAATGAACATAATCGTAATAATGCTAATATGATTATTTTAGGTACTTCTGGTAGTGGTAAATCTACTGCTGCTAAGTTATTACTTAGAAGTCATATTAGAAATGGATATAAGGTAATATGTATTGATCCTGAAGGTGAACTTGAGGAAATGTGTAAAAATGTTGGTGGAAGCTTTATCGATTTAGGTAAAGGTGGAGAACTTGGTATGATAAATCCACTAGAAATAGTACCTGATGTTGATGAAGAAGAAATTGAACAAGGTATGGCTCATTCTGTTTTAACAAGAGCTTTACAAACATTAAGAGCATTTATGAAATATTTAACTCCAAGTATTGAAGATGATGTTTTACAAATGTTTAGTGATGTAATTCAAGATACATATAAGAGATATCGTATTGATGAAAATACTAATTTCTTAGAATTAAAACCTGAGGATTTTCCAACATTTGATGATGTTTATGCAACTATTAAAGGTCGTTTACTTTCAATGCCTGATAAGACACGTGAAAGAGATGTTATGGAAAGACTTGAACTTAGAGTTAGACCTTTAACTAAAGAATTAAAATATTATTTTAATGGACATACAACATTAGATGTTAATAATGATATTATAGTATTTAATATTAGAGAATTAATGAATAGTGATGAAAATATTAGAAATGCTTTATTCTTTAATATATTGAAATTTGCTTGGGGACTTAGTTTAGATAGAAATAAAACAACTGTCTTATCTGTTGATGAAGCACATGTTTTACTATCTACTAGAAATGAACTTGGAGCTGAATTCTTGGCACAAATTCAAAGACGTGCTCGTAAATATAATACTGGTACAATTATTATTACACAACAACCTACAGATTTTGCAGCACCTAATATGATAGTTCATGGTAAAGCAATATTCGATAATGCTTCATACTATTTAGTAATGAATTTAAAGAAACAAGCAGTTGAAGATTTATCATTACTAATTGATTTAAATGAAAGTGAAATGGATAGTATTAAGTATTATAATCAAGGAGATGCTTTATTTGTATGTGGAAGTAGACGTATGCGAATAAGAGTATTATGTACACAAGAAGAATTAGATTCCTTTGGTGCTGGAGGAGGTCTATAATATACAATCTAAAAGCTGATAATCAGCTTTTTTATTTTATTTAATTATGATATACTTTTATTAGTATAGCGTGGTGATTAATGTGGCTAAAAATGATAAAAAAATTAACATGCAAGTTGGAGTAGAAGGGGACTCTAAAAGATATGATGTTAAAGATAATAAAGCACAATTACCAATAGATGAAACTTTTGATATAGATGTAGATGTAAAGAGTAATCAATTAAATAAACAAATAGCTAATAATGGATATGGAGCTATTCAAAATAGACAAAGAAATTTTTCTAATGTAAATAAAGGATTAAGTAAAAAAGATAGTTTAAGTAATGGTGGTAATAAAAGTAATAGTAGTGGAAGTACTATTATAGATAATAGTTTAGATAGTGATTTAGATAATCCTAGTAGTGATAATGTAGTAAATAAAAATAATAATGTCCCAGTTAGTAGTCAAAGCGTTGCAAGTAATATATCTAGAATGCCAAATGGTAATAAAACTTCTTCTGCTTTAGTAGATCCTAGTGTTGGGACAGAAAATGAAGATAGTGAAATAGATAGTTCTAATGCAATTAGTAATGATAATGTTAGTTCTGCAATAGATAATGATTCTATTAGAAATGATACTGCGGAAGAAGTAAAAGATACAGAAGAAGAACAACCTGAAAAGGAACCAGAAGGAGTATCAGAAGAAATAGAAGAAACTGATAATAATGATGAAGAAAAAAAAGACGATGATTTAACTGACGATGTTGCAGCTTTAGCAACTTCTTCGGAAGTAGAAAAGGGTCTTGATGGTTCTAATCAAGTTCAAAGAAAAACGCCAGATATAGAAGATAAAAATAAAGGAATAGATAATCCTGATGAAACAGGGAATGGTTATGGAGCTATTCAAAATAGACAAAATAAGAAAGTAAGTAGTGGAGATAGTACTGAGTCAGCTAGAAAAAACCAAGCTCAAGCTAATAGAGAGAGTGAAGGTAAAAGAAAAGAAGATGGCGAAGATAAAAAGACTAAATCTAGTTCAGGTAGTATAAATACACCAACTAAACCAAGTCTTGGCGATAGAATTAAAAATGGATTAAAGGGTAAAGCAAATAGTATATTAGATAATAGTGCTATTGGAGCTGCTAAATCTAAAATAGATGATGCTAAAGGTAAGATAAATAAAGCTAAAAGATTTATTTCTTTTTTAGCAAAACATCCTTATTTATTACTTATTATAGCAGTTGCTTTAGTTGTATTATTTATTATATTTTTAGTTGCTGTTGAATATAATTCTTCATCTAATACTAGCGGTAAATGTTCTTATAATTTAAAAGGTGTTACTAGTACAGGATCAGTTGACTTAGATAATTTAAAAGTAGAATTAATAAATTGTGATGGGACAGCAAGTAATTATAAAGTATTAGAGACAGTAGATTTTGAAAAGTATGCACTTGGTGTTGCGTTAGCTGAAATAGGACCAGATTCACCAGATGAAGCTATTAAAGCGCAAATAATTATGGCTAGGAGTTTTGCTTTAACAAGAAATAGTTCAATGTGTCCAAGTAATCCAGATAATTGTTTTTATGGATATAATGCTAGTACAGGAGTTATTAGGATGCGTGCTTGTGAAGCAGATCAAGTGTATTGGGATTATACTAAACCGATATATCGTTTAGATAGAGGAGCTATTTCATTATATTCCCCAGAAGTAGATGCTAGTACTAGTGGAGCTACAATGTGGAAAAATGTTTTATCTGATGAAAGAATGAGTCAGATACAAGCATTAGCTGATGAAGTAAAAGGTAAAGTTTTATTAGATTCTAGTGGTAATGTAATTCATACTGGATATAAATCTACTGATCAAGTAGATGTCTTAACTGAAGCTAAAAATGGTGCTACTTATGAAGAAATATTAGAAACAAAATACGGATCTTCTAATATAAATTCTTCTAATTGCTCTGTTAGTGGAAATATTGATTATGGAGATTATGTATTATCTTCAGATGGTGATACGATAATTAGTGGTAGATTAGATGAATTTTTAGAAGATAAAGGTACTAGTCTTACTGAATTTAATAATTTAATAAAGAAAAATGTTGATAAAGCTGGATATGGAACAAAGGCAGGTGTTGTTGCTGCTGCAGTTACATTAATAGCAGAACTTGGTAATAATTATGATGTTCGTATTCCATATTATTTAAGTGGTGGACATGGACATACAATGAATGACGGAACAGTAGATGGAGTTGCTAGTGAAGCATTAGGTTATTGGGGAGATAATAGTATGTGTCCTACATATTATGGATATGGTAATTCTTATAAACAATGTGGACTTGATTGTTCTGGATTTGTTCCTTGGGCGATTAGTACTGGAGGATTTAATATTTCACCACAATTAGCTGGAGGCTTTCAAAATATAAGTGGTGCTAAGAGAGTTAGTTTAAGTTCTAGTAGTGCAGTTTTAGAACCAGGTGATTTATTAGAATCATCAGGACATATAGTTTTAGTAGTAGGAGTTGATTCAACTGGATATATTACGGCAGAAGCTATGGGTCTTAGTCAGGGAGTTGCATTTGGTCATAGATCATTTGCTGATTCTGGATATTGGGGTGTAAAGATGGATGACTACTATAGTACACATAAGAAAGGTGACTAACTATTAGAAGTCAATAGTAAAATTGAATAATTAATAGTTTGTTATAAATTGGAAATGAATCCCATGCCAAAAAGATTTCACATAGTGAAATTTTTGAAAAGAGTTAATAATAACTTATTTCAATAAAGACGGATCAAAATCAATGTTGTTTTTCTCAAGTGAATAAATAACTCTAATAAGTTTTTTACAAACATGAGATAAAGCAACTCTATGACATTTTCCTTCAGAACGTTTCTTAAGGTAATAATCATAGAAACATGGTGAATATCTCAAGATAACCATTGCAGTATTCATTAATGTATATCTTAAATGGCCAGAACCGTGTTTAACCATTTTGCCATTGTTTTCAATGGTACCAGATTGAATAATACTAGGTTCAAGACCAGCAAAAGCTAACATTTTATTAGGAGAGGAGAAATTTTTAATATCTCCATATTCAGATAAAATAGTAGCAGCGGATATTTCACCTAAACCTGGAATGGATAACATTCTAGGGTTAAGTTCTTTGATAATTGTTGAAATTTGTTTATCAATTGGATCAAGTTTATTATTAAAGTGATTAATTGTAGAAACATAAGTAGAAATAAGTAAGTCAGAGTTATCATCATGATAACCGATAGTATCTTTAGCTAATTGTTTTAACTTAGCAAATTTAGCATAAGTAAATTTACCATGAGATACCTTTCTTAAAGATTCATAATCTTTCATTAAAGCAATATGAGAACTATTTTTATATTTATCTAAAATAAATAATAAAGTAGCAGAAATCATATTATTAAAGAAAGGTTTTAACTCAGGGAAAGATTTATCTAATTCATTAGTTAATAAAACTTCGAACTTGCTTCTTTCTTTAATTAATTGTTCTCTACTTCTACAAAGTGACTTTAATGTATAAATGTTGTATAATAAGGATGAATTTGGTTCGTAAGGAACAGACATAAGATAATTACAAATAGTTAAACTATCTGCTTTATCAGTCTTAGTT
>Ga0181612_136549_pt1 | contig 30126 bp, 14 predicted proteins | sample HoacroProtozoa21_FD_119630 | JGI IMG/M metagenome (GOLD analysis project Ga0181612, IMG submission 119630) | Hoatzin crop microbial communities from Cojedes, Venezuel. Combined Assembly of Gp0051906, Gp0051904, Gp0051908 | reverse complement strand
TAGACTCAGCGCCGCTGATGACAACCCTCTGAGTTCTGCCATTCAGCCAGTTCTCAATCCACCTCACCGACCACTCATCCAGCCCACACTTCCTGAACTTCCCTTACATTTTTTTTCTTTCAAACTAACAGAAAATCTGAAAAACATAATTAAGAAGCATACCTGTAAAATCAAAATTATTGCAAATTTTTGAATAAAATAGCATTTGTAAGGAACTAAACCATGGATTCTTTGTTTAAAATTGCTTACAAAACATATTAGTAATATGTAATCCACTTTTATCTTAGATACAGTTGAACACAAAAACCGAACTTTAAAAATGTTCTGATTATTCAAGCTATGTACGTAGACAAAAGATTATGTGGAAATTTTTGGATGAACTTAAAAAGTCTAAAAAGTTGTTCTAAATTTATTTTGCATTTTAATCTCTATCACCACAGTGTGATATTAACCAATATTTTTAAGTGCCTTGTGGCTTTAAAATAGTATACTCTCGTTAATTATTGTCATCTTCAGTTTTTCTCACAATATGGTTTCCTAAAGGAAAAAAGGAAAATGTGAAATTGGTGTTTGCACAGTGATTGCCATTGAAAATTCAACAGTGTTGTGTTAGCAAATTCTTCACATTTCCCCATTGTTTTGTATTCAGAATACATAAAGAAAAAGCAGCTCAGGTGACACTTGCTGGAACTCTTGTTGAAAATTGGCTTTTTCATATATGACCATCATACTTAAATTTTCAAGTACTTCAATATTTCCATGAAGGCTGTGTCGAAACTGCGATGAAGTTGTGTTGCTATTGTGGCAACAGCATGAAAAATCTGGTACTCGAAACGAGCTGAGAACAGAGTCATGGAAATGCACTTTTAACACCTATTTTTCAGTATCATTTTCACATCTAATTTTGCACTACCCAGGCACCTAAATTTGTGTGTTTCATGGCATCAATGCAGAACTCAGAGTTTCAGGAGATAAACCTTCTTACCCCGCTGAACTTCTGCTGTGATGTGGCCCTCAGTCAGAGGGATATCAGAGGATTCTGAGCTGCCACCTCTGCTGAGAACACACAGTAATCTGTGCACATCAACTGCCGCACGTCGCTAACAACACCAAATCCAGGAAAAGCCAGACACATTTTAGAAGTGGCAGAAAGGTCTGCCTGCTGTTCACATCATCGTTTTGTACCCATATGACTCCCCTTCCCCCAGAGCAGGAGAAATAATCTTTACTCTTTCCCCATGCTGGGAAGATTTCGTACACATACTGCGGCTTCTGGTGAGATCAGTCTAAGAAGGCTGTAGATGAAACTGAGAATAAGACTTTCTACTTCTTTATGAAGCTGTCTTCTGCCTTCAAGAAGACCAAATATGTGGGGAAAGAGCAAAAGGCAGAGGAGGTACTATTCCTTGTAGTTGAATTTAGAGGCACTGAGCTAGAAGAAAGCAACCCTGGGTTTCAGGTTCTGAACTCTAGAATATGTCTGCTTTTGTCTTCAGACAAAGTAATACAAATGCATTAAACATTCTGAGAATCCAGTTTCTGCTCAATTTGAGGACTTTTATTGGAAGAAAAGTCTAGGTACCGATTCTTTCGAAAACCTTATTTGAAAACCCAAGTTAGGCTCTTATCCTTAGTAGATGACTACTAGGGGATGCCCAGATTGCTAGTCGCATGAATTAGCATTTAGAGGCAACATAATTTCTGTATTGCCTAAAAACTTCATTCTGGCTCTTCCAGGCATAGCTAACGTCAAACAATTAATTTTAGGTACTTCAGTGCCATTGTTGTAAGTGTTTATGTAGTTTATTAGGATCACAAGTCTGCAAGTTCAGGCTCAGATGCTGTCTGAAGTGCAGGTGCTCGTCTGGAACAGTATCATGCACATCCATCAAGGGCAAACAAAACCAACATACGTTGCCCTAAATTTACGTGCACGCAAATGCTTGTATGGGCAAGAGGAATGGCTGTAGGATTGAGGAGAGCTGCAGTTAAGAGTGCTTGTCCTCCCATCTCCCCCTTGGACTCTGGGCACGCAGCCATACATATTCCGGCTACCTCCTGTGTACGTGCCGACATCTGGGGGAAAACATCTCTCCTCCATTTAGCACAGTTGTTCAAAGCTGAGAGAATTTAGCTGAATGCTGTTAACTGTAATCCTAAAAAAACAAAAGAAGCTGCAAGTAGCAGGTACTATCTATTATATTCAGACTAATTACAATGCATGATAATATAGGCAAGCTTTGGAAAAGATAAGAAGAATTAGCCTTGAGTTGAATTCTCCAGAGATTAGTTTAGTAGAAGCAACCAGACTAACAATACATCTGCAGGCTCCCTGGCTTCCTTTTTGGGTTGTTGTATTATGATTTATTTTATAAAGACTGGAGTAACGCAATTAATAATTTTGTCAGAAAGTAACACAGATCAATCATACTTCATAACAAAACCAGCAAAAGTTTTTCCTTTCAAAATAATATTTACATTTGAATATCTACTGTAGAGTTCTACTTTCTAAAATATTAAATTTGCATTCAAATACCTGATTATCCATAATGTATATCTTTATGGCTTTACTCAAAGAGTTGGCATAAGCTCTTCATTATTACAGTATAAAAGAAATTGGCATAAAATACTGCCTTTAAATATAACTGAATTTTAAAACAAGTAAATATAGCTGTATTAACAAAAATAGCTAAACTGTACTTTTCCAGGGAAGAGGTGTAGAAAAGAACAGATGACATAGGATCTTACCATCTTTTTATAGTGCTTTATTAATGTGACAGTTGAGCAGTGAACTGTGCAGTATTATCACTGCTGAGTACTACCTTGAGTTTTAACAGAATGTCACATGTTATAATGGCAATATTTCATATTATGATTTAAACTCTGGAGGTCTGGTTATTTTAACAATACTTCATCTCTTTCTATACAATTATTGGTGATCTTTACTTTCACTACAAACTTCTTATTTCACTGAAAGACGGAAACAGCTTTATTGCAAGATATTGCCCATTAAATTCGAGGTGATGGGCCTGAAGGTATCAAAGATTGTTTGATACCATGAGTCTTTAACAAAGATCTTTGATTTCCTCTAGAGTATTGAGAACTTGCCTTCATAAACAGTTAGGAGAAAGACAGAGGTGTAGAAAACACATCTTTGTGTGTTCTCATTGTCGTGCTCTGTTATGTCTACTCACCCACTGAATGTTTTCCCTATTTAATTGTTTGGTGCGCTGCATGCCACACTCCTTTTGGTGTTCTTTTGAGTTTTGTCAAGTATTAGTAGTCTTTTTCCTGCCTTATTTCTAGAAACCACTGACACAGGTGATATTACATGACTTTTCTCATGCCATCATATGATCCTTCTCCACTACTGTAATGTTTCGAAATAACTACTGGTCATCATAGGGTCAGAAGATAATCCATAATTTTTAATATTTGAGTCATGAGTAAAGAAAAATTATTCCAGTCTTGTATAGAGCACTTCACAACCCTACACTGAACATATGTCCAGCAAAACCTATTTCTAAGTGGTTTTGCTCATATTTCCTACGCAGAGGTGATTTCCACCATTGGAATCTACAGATAAAATAATCACAGAGGAAATATTGCTATATCTTAAAGGTAAATATAAATGAGTTTTGCACCAGGTTCATGCTTCACGATTCATATGGTGATTTATGTGTCTAATTTCCTATTTAATACAATAATTTAACCAAGAAGCACAGCCTAAATTATAAATTGAACTGTAATACCTACTTGTGATGTTCATTGGTCATTGAAAATAATTCCATACTGGTTCTTGGAAATTTTATCATTAATTTCTTCAAAAATATTACTGAAGTTAAGACTTTAATAAAACTATGAAGGAATTAGGGATTTATGAAAATTAGGAAAACCTCCACAGGTATACATGTAGAATGAAAATATATGTTGGCTATACAGACACATTTTAGGTCTCATACCGAACTGCCTGGGATATGGAAGAAATTCTTCTACAAGCAACTTACTCTCTTTTTCAGCTACGGACTTTCTTGCACTCCCTGCAAATCAGTGAATACTGAGAGAAGATACTTGACATAATATTTCTAGTGGTAGATCTCCAAAATGAATAGAATAACTTTAGGCATGAATTTGACCCAGTGAGGTTTATTGATCCACAGAAGTTATTGGCCTAACAAAACTGTGCAGTCCTCCTTTCACTGGATATTAAATAAAATACCAGCACTTAAAATATTGAATGTCAATTTGAGCTGATAGTTCAGATCATGATTTATTAATTGATTTTAAATAGCATATGTTACTGATTAAATCTGAAGGCTTTGAGCAACATTAGGGCATATAGGATCATAGGATAGCTTGTGTTGGAAAGGAACTCGAGATTGTATTGTCTGACCACGCGCTCAAGGGGTGGGATCAGACCACGTTGCTCAAGGCCTTATCAATTCAGGTCTTAAAAACTTCCAGGGATGGGAAATGTACATCTTCTTTGGGCATACTGATCCATTGCTAGACTGTCCTCACAGCGGACAAGTTTTTCCTTACGTGCAGTCTCTTCTTCAGATCCTCTCTTATTCAAATTTTGGTCACTGCCTCTTGTTCTCCCATCACGCACCACACATACTATATGGCACAAAACTGGATGCAATACTCTACATATGGTCTACTAGCGTTGCACAGAGGGGGATAATCCCTTCCTTCAATATACTGGCCTTTCCCCAGCTAATGCAGCCCATGAGTCTGGGGGCCCTATCTGCTGTTCATGGGCTGCTGGCTCACCAGCAACCCCTCAGGCTACACATTGCTGCAAGGAATTGTTCCTTCCCAGGTATAACACATCTATCGCCCATTTGCTGAGAGGAGTAACAAAGGTAGAGTGGCATAAAGAAGAAAACTGGTGATTTTTTTCTTCTGTCTTTTTTGACTTCTACACTTCTTAGTCTCTCTTCTTTCCCTTCCTCTGGGACTGTTTCTTCTCTATTTGGCCAAAACACCGTTTTAACATTGATTCTCCTATTCAGCTGTTGCTTGGATTTTCTTTCACTCAATAATGAATTATAACCAAGTAATTGTTTCATTAATAATATATATTTGTGTACATGTATATGTGTACCTGTAATTGGTACGATCACTGCTGTCGAAAGGTACAAGGAAAAATATGATAGATTTTTTTCTTTTAATAGTAGGAAAGAGCTTTAAATTATTTAAATTCCTTTTCATCTCGAGCTGGGTGCAGACTAAGAAAAGGCCTGAAGTGTCAGAACTTCTGGGAGTGAGGAATGTGCCAGTATCTCTGAAATATATACAGGAGTTCACTAAAAAGAGCAGTTTTGTTATCTCTGGATACCTAGAGTAGAATTCAGTTTATGGGGGTCAAAACCTCCACTGGCATTCTCAAGGCCCTCAAGACTGAAAGAAAGGTGTTGAAAACCACAAGATAACTCAGATGAAAAGCTCTGTCACTGAGATCCAATCCACCACTATTGTAAAAGCGACCTTTATTACTGGCTACCGCAAATATCTGTCCTGTTATTATGAGCTAATCCCACCTTTTGTTTTCTCTTTTAATCATATTGTTAAGTATCCTAATTTTTGTTATAAACATTTTCTTTTTTTTTCTAATTCTGCAATATATCCTGAATCCAACAAATATAATCTCAATCATACAGCACTTTCTCCTGCTGAGGGAGGCAGCACAGGTTCCACAGACTTGCACATAAAGTAGGAATTTGGTCCTAAATATGCTCGACAGGGGAGGCTGGAGGGGCTGAGGTGGGTGTTAAAAGAAATACCTCAAACTTTGTAAGTATATGTGCTAATCTGAGCTTGACTAATACCTTCTTATGTTTCTTTTTCATTTATTTGCTCACATGCACATCTAAGCTTGAAAAGAAAGAGCCAATATTAATAAAAATCAATTTATATATTAAAGATCTAATAGGTTTACAAGAGATGGAACAATTCACATATTTTATGCTAAAATCTTACACATTTACTTTTACCAGAGTACTGTCATTACTCCTAGTTCACACCAGTATAGCTATTTCTTATTTCCTGTGCCAGTGTTTCCTGTGCCATTCAATGCTGCCTAGAAATTTGCACGTTCCTGTATCAAAGTAAAATATATTCCATAATATTTACATTTCCTAAAACTCACCTCTGGGCAAATTAGTCAGCTATGTCGTCACTCTTTTGAAAACTTTGGCTTCTATTTGCTGACTCATAATTACATTCAACTGCACTAAATATCCCTAGTAATATCAAGAGGAAAAAATCCTAAATATATCTTTGTTCTGAATCAGTTACCACCTCCATCTAAAATATATAGAATCATTTTTGTGTGTGTGAACAGAAACAGCTACTTGGAAATAAAAGTATTGGAAGAATGCTTCTTATTAAGAAGAGGGGTATTTTTTTTTTTCTTAGACTGTATTTCAACAATATATGATTTTTTTATCCAGTTGTAAAATATCAAAACTGATTCAGTTTCCAACTTCCTCGTAAATCTTTTCTAATCGTGTAACTGCAGTATGATTATTACAGTGAAAGAATACTGGATTAACACTGAAATTAACTGTGTGATTTAACAGATCTTTTTCATACTTACCCCTAGTACTCTAATATGACAACCTAGGATAATGTTTATTCTCATGAAGAGTTACTTACTTAACGGGCTGCCCTTGATTTCCAAAATTGTCATTTATTCATGTAGATAAAATTATTTTCTGCTGATCTCACTTTATCCATATGAATACAACCATGCTTGAATCTTGTTCTTGTCTTCTCTACATTCTTTTGTTGGGCCTAATTCTGGCTTTCTCATCCCAACCAATCTCTCTCATTTTTTTTTCTTTTGCAGGGAAAGCCATCTTCATATTAGACTAATGACAAAAATTGTTATTATTATAGTTAAACTTAATTGTTCCAATGTTGTGTGGGGAAGAAATATCTGTATTTTTCCCAGTGTTGGGCTATACAAATGTGAATGGAAAGAGAGAACAGACTATTAAGTTTAGTACTTGTATGCTGCGTACCCCTTGTTCACAGGAGCTTGGAGTTTCTTGGGATTGTAACAGAACAGGATTTTTCAAAATCACTAAGCAATGGCTCATCATTGTTCTCATAAATGTCCACAGTAAGCTCATCACTGACTTCAGTGGCAGCAGAGATAGACTACTTGTTGAACACCTTTGAAAAACTAAAATCTAATAATTAAGCAACCACAGAAAAGCAATGGCTCTTAAGATAGAGCATTTCTTGAAAAAAAAAGAAGAAAAAAGGACAAAGAAGCAAAAAAACCACCCTCTAAGTACCAAAGAAGAAATGTGATTTTCACATTTATCTGTACCCACTGCTGTACTGAAGGCTGAAGACAATTATGCAAAGAGATCCTACATACTATTCTGCCTTGGGGGAAAGCCACTTTCAAACAATGGTCATGTTTCAAAGCAGTCCTCCTGGCAGATATTGATGCCTCTCTCATCCAGCCCTGGTTCACCCACAACCCTGTCTTCCCCAGGCGCTGTATCAGAACAAGGTTAAGGTGGCAGATGCCTCTGGCATGCAGTGAGTGAGAGCAGTGACTGAAGAGAAGTAACACGAGAAAAGAAGAGCTCTGTCAGACAAAAATCACATTGCCATCTTTGTAAGCATATCAGAACATCTATCATGATAAAAGAATTCATACCGTATTTGACCTAACTTATTCTAAAAAATCCACCTTGGTCTACACAATTTCTTGTAACTCTCCACATTCTTTTTTTTGGATAAAGAATCAGAGCCCTAAAATACCTACTATATTTTTTCATATTTTTTCAATCTTATTTCACATAATAATTTCCAGTCTCTGGACCAGAAGTTGTTAAAGAGGCTTAATCAGACAATGACCTATTGGTTACAGCATTAAAGAATCAAAGGCAGTGTTTCAAAACTCAATTAAAAGTTTTTCATTCCCTTGTGACATTCAAGCAAAGGGTTTTTTTTCTGTTTTTTTTAAATTCAGTCTTAGGATACATTAGCACACATTAACACATAGACCATGAGTACTGAAGCGAACATCTCAAACTTGTGAACCCAAGTTCTGAGAATTCCTCAGAATTTTATTTATAGCTAGTTTGGGCTCTGCTTTGATCTACAAATTGGTACGGATGCCCAGGCATACGTCCAGCATTTACCAGTTATAGGAAGAATGTCCAAAGGACAAAAGTATCTCCCTCATATATATAGGTCAGAGACCGAAGTTACAGCTGTGTTGAAAATCTTTGCCTTGAAATCTTTCTAACTATATGAGAGCAATTTTACTAGTACTTATGGTGTGGTGATTTTAAGTTAGCTTTTGAAAACTTTCTATGAATACCTATTCTTTGTGAGGCTCACAGTAATAATGTTTTTCAGACCCAGCAACAGGATTTTCAACATTGTCATATACATAATAGGTAAATCAGCTTTAAATATGTTCCTACAATACCAATCCAATATAAAAATGTAAACATGTTGAAGAAGGTAAGATAAATCGTCTGATCCATAATGCCAAAAATAAACCCTCTGAAGCTCTTGCATGTCACTAAAATGTACTTTTTAACAGCTGTTGCAACACTGTGAAGGAAGAAGAATAGTGAAGCGGGCAGGGAGCTGCAATATTTATTCTTCTTATCTATGTTTGTATCTAGTTTCCAGTTTCTCTGGGGGATCGGGAAAGGTTGAAAACAGGTTCTGAATAGGTTCCCATAAGCAGGTAAGAAATAGAATTGGTGCAAATCTGTACTAAATCTTCTGTGAAGCTTCTGGATTCTGAAACCAAAGCCTGGTAGGAGATTTTGTAAGGACTAAAAAGTCTAAAGGGAAACGATGCATGGTACAGGAAGATAGAGTCTGATATGAGGTGATGCTGGGGTAAGCTGACACTTACAGCTACCGAGGTAAGGCTGATGTGTTGTGAGAACTGCAAAAGCCTGGCTGCAACAAACCCATGTTACCCATAATTCGAAGAGACAGAAGCCATTACTCCTATGTTATTTTCTTTCCTTCAGTAAAACCTTTGTTTCCCTTTACTTGCAGTCTCTTTGCTCTGCTATTCTGTGTCAGCTAGTGATCAGGACCTGTCCTAGCATCTACGAAACTACTTATCAGAGCAGCATTGTATGTATGCTGATTTAGCCTAGAAGAGGTTAATCAATCTGGGCCATTTTCTAAAAGACCTTTTGTTCCAAATCAGATTATGTCATTAGTAGAGGAGATTATATTACTTAATAGCACCATATTTACAAATGAAGTTTTGAACTCAGAACTTGGAAACCAATTTCATGCTATGCTGAAAATACCAGCTTGGGACCAGTGGCGGGAAATTCATTTAACATGAAACCAATAGATGTAAAACAAGGCAAGAGGTGAATATTCGCATTTTTTATTTAGACTGCTACTTTTAAATGGGAAATGGAGGGGTTTCCTCTCTGTTGCACTGGGCTCCCTAGCAGTATTCCAAGTTGCTGGACTATAGAAAAACAAAACATACAAACAAACAAAAGATATTGCTCCTGGGGTGAGAAAAAAAAAAGAGAAAGGGAGAGAAAGAAAAAATAAGTAATTTCTGAAAAAGGTAATTTCGGGCACTGGGATTTCTATAAAGAAAACAAAAGATCTGGAGTATTACAGGGAAAATACAACAGAGAACCAACCCCTCATGCATGTATTCAGCTCTTCGTTATTCAGTGAGCTGAAGTACTCCTGACCCCAAATGATAAAGGTATGGAGGTCACTGCAGAAGTACTCTGTAATGAGCTAGTTCAGGGTCAGCTGAGCTTGTTAACTCCGGCTCAGCACTTTCCTCACCAGGTTCAGGATGGCTGCTCTGAAACCTCAGTAGGGCTCCTTGTTCTGCACCTGAGTACTCCAGCAGCAGGGCTTATTAGGTTGAGCACAGAAGTAGCCTGGACCTGGACCTGGGGTTCCCACAGGGCTAAGCCAGTCTGATAACCCTCTCACCACCAGACAATCAGTGGATCTGTGTAGTTGGAAGGCTAAAGATAACAAGTCTACCTGAACTTGGTGTCATTCCAAGAAAAACTGTTGAAATGTTCTGAAGCACAGAGAGATTCTGCCTATTTAAAAGAAGAAAAAAAAAACATGCTGCCTTTAGCAGCAAAATATCTGTGTTTGTATGGGGTTTATCTCATCTAATAGCATTGCCTTGCCCATGGAGTCCTTGTAGCTCGAGAATGACGAAAAAACGATATCAAAATTGAGTGTCATTTCAATATGTTTCTATGAATATAAAGCTTACAGACGCAGAGTGATATATTATAAAGAATTAAGCCCATTCAGAAAAATGTGTTTAAAAACATTTCTCTTCAAAACAGAGATTAAGTATACACCGAAAATAAAATTGTTCTGATAAACTACCCCAAATGGGTATTTTCTTCATCAGGATTTAAATGTTGGTCATGATTCAACAGCTATTAAAATTCAGCAAGTGAAACATGATGCCATCATATTTTAATTCTTCTCCTATCATTCAATAAGGATCATAACATCCTTAACAGAGTAATGACATCTCATATTAAATATATGTAAGATCTGGTAACTTAAGTACAAATAATTGATAATTGCTAGCTTTTTTTCACAGCAGAGAGATTCAATATATGAGACTAATTGCTTCTAGGTGGTTTATGAGATCATCAAAAATTTCTTCAAATATGTTTGGACAGATATCAATTTCAGTTTTTTTGCAAAATGGTAAATATGAGTGAAAATTTTTTTATATTGCATTTCAGTGAGATGCACTAATAGAAATTAATTTCATGCAAGAATCTCTTTACCCCAGGCATCAGCATATGTCATTAAGTTTTAACTGATGAGTTGGAAAGAGTGAAAAACAACTTTTCTACGAGACCTGAATCTGTGGATTTAAACAGATTCCTGCACTGAAATGACTGAAACACATTATGATGACACTCAGCTATCAATCTTGAAACTTCAACACTTGATCTCTTTAGTGCGGATGACATATTTGGGTTTATTTTTTAAAGAGCTTTCTATACTGTTCTAGCTGGAGGAGGAAAGCCTTTGGATGCATCTTGAAACATGACTTCTAGGAAAAGCCAGGAATAGTCCTCTCCTTCAGAAAATTACTTTCAATTAAATTTACAACTTAGAACTAAAGATTTAAAAAGAAGCCAGATAACTCAGGACATGAGTTTCTTAGTTATGTGTCAAGACATCAGGAAAAGACAGGCCAAAGCAGGATGCTTCATACTTCATCACTCGAGTAAAATTTCCAGTTCCTTTCTCCAGCAATCTCTTTTATTTTGTTACTACTATCATACCTAAAAAGTAAAGTATCCTATATCCTCAGATAATACAACACTACAATTTTCCACATGAATAGAACAAATTCAAAATCATGCTTCTAGGTGCTTTTCTATACTTTGAGATATAAAGGGATTATAAAACAGAGACAAAGAATCCTGCAGATGAAAGATGTCAGAGAAGAACAGTCTCACCTTTAAAAGGAGATGTAAGAGTTATCTAACTAGCTGAGATGTCTGACTTCATTTAGTATAATGAGCACCCTAGGTATTTGTTGGCTTAACATATGTCCTTGCATGAGAAATCGCCTAAAGGAACAAAAATTCTTATTTACAGATATCAGAAAAAGTCTCTAGTTCTGGAAAGGAGATGACAGCAGGCCTCTATCTTATCAGCAATACAAAACTGTGCTCTAGAGCTAAACCTAGATGCAGTATGTGGACCTCTGAGAGCAAAACAAGAAAAGACTCATCTTGGTTGAATATAACTTCAAGATGTTTATCTAAGAAATTGTTTGACATTCCCTTGAATTTTCAAAATTTCTGAAAGTTTAGAGTGCAGCAGAACCACAATAATTCCATTCCTCGAAGAATTCCGGAGCTCCAGCAAAAATTAAATGTTCCAAAAATATTCTTGGAAAAAAAATACTGAGGAGTACTGAGTAGGCAGGTGATTAGGGAGTTCACCTGACATAAGGGAGAAATTCTCAGAACCTATTTTGCTCTGTTGAAAGCAGTATTTCTCAGACCAGATCAATGAACAGGAAGAAAAGAAAAAGGACACTTCATGTGAGTGTCCGAAGCAAAACATAACTTTGGGTTAAAGAGACATTTTCAACTTCCTTTCACATCTTCCATTAGAGAAACTTTCCCTAAGGATCAAATAAAATGAAATTCAAATAAACAACAGTTTTATACAGAAAAAGCCCTGCATTTTTCTTCAAACTGCACTATTACAAATGATCCTTCAAAGTTATGTGATCTGAGTACGACAAACCTGTTTTGATCCTAAGTCATCAGTAACCAGGCAGACAAGGAACGTGTCAGTGAGTTTCATACAGTCACTCTTCCTCAGAAGTAGAACTATGTCAGTTACAGTCTCTTAAAAGGAAGAGTGTGGAAAAAATGCTAAAACTGTAAAGCCTTAGCCAAAGGGAAATGTAAAACGCTAAAAAAAGCAAATATTAAACATGTTTAGTTAATATGATTAGAAAAGGAAGTATATGCTACTGCCACCTCGCTGAGGTAGGTGCAGAACATGTGAGAAAATCAGGTTGTTTCACAGCGCAGACCTTCTCCTGGCATACTTTGAAACATGAAGTAAAGATTTTAATTTCTAATTTAAATCTAGTCCATGAAATAAGAGGGAAACATAAGGGAAATACAGGGCAAATATAATGAATAATGTGAAATATAGAGGATGGGAAAGAGTGGAATTTTGTATTCAGCAGTATTTGTAGGATCTTGATAAGCCTGAAACTTGGATCAGTCTCTGCATTTACGTAAGTCATAGATTTTTTTGCCTTACAGGTCCACCAAGAGAGAAAGGTTAACTGGAATAAATGCTTCCTCTATCTTAGGCTTTGATATTCCGGTAGTGTCATGACCAATTCCCATGAATAAGTTTACTAGTAGAAGAGGTCCTTTTTATGAGGTTTAAAATGTTTTGTTTTGTTTTGTTTTTCTCTTTGAGACAGGGTATACCAAGACAGACCACAGTGACCTGTCAGAGAGACAAGCAAGACAAATTGGTGACACGGAGCCTGCAGGAGGTTCTCCTGATATCCTCAGCTATTGTGGGTACTGCTACGTCACACTGCTCTCCGCGGTGCCACACTTTCCTTAAAGTAAAGAAGCAGCAAGGTAATTAAACAGCACTTAGCAGCAGCATCTGAAAATGTAGATTAGAACAGGAAAAAAACAACAGGTGTAAGTCAGCTCAGGCAGTGGAGATGGGAGAAAGCTGACATCTGGACTAATTTCTGCTTTCTGATGAAGGCAAGTTTAGTTGCTTGTTAGGACCAAATTCAAGAGAAAATTAAGCGAATGAATTCATATATGAATGTTATACAGAGGAATATTTGAGTGAATGCTGGGGTTTTTTTCTTTCAATTAATTTCCTTTTTAGATAGCTAAGTCTGGGTCTGAAATTATTAGTTGAAATAGGATCTGAAAGCAGAGTCTTTGCATCTGGTAATAACTCTGCCTTCCAGCTCTTTTGGCAAATGCAAAAAAAAAAAAAAAAAGCAGCATGAATTAAATCTAGGTTGTTCCCTTCATAACTGTAAATTGAACAGTTCTGACAAACTGCAGATACCAAAACCACTGACTAAGCAAAATCTGGGCAGATATCAGATGCTAACCAGCTCTGCCAAAAAAGAATATGAACAAAGATACTCATCCTAATTTATGTAGAAGGCTAGAACTAAATGACTACAGAAATAGCAGGAATTTAAAGTACTAAGATGAAATCCATACTTATTTGTAAAATGTTAGGATAGGAGTCTGCACGTTCTAAGTTCTTGGGCTTTTGTTAACAATTTTCTGATTTATTGATTGTTATCCAAAGAAAGATTCAGCTGAAGAAAAAGTAAGCTATCCTCCTGAATACAAAATCAAAGGACAAAGGTTGATGCAGTAAATCTATGACAGACTAGCAAACCAAATTACCTTACTTCAGATACAAACTAATGAAAAATAGACAAAAACAAGGCTTAAGAAGCACACATTCATCTAAATAACATTCCTCTTCCCTGAGGAGGTGGAAATAAACAAAAATCACTAAACTCATGCTCACTTTTAAAATGAAGGAGAACAACTTTTCTTTTTGTCTTTCCTTTCCTATTAAAATAATTATCGCATTTCCTACATGATTGGTTACCTCATTACAGCACTGTTATATTACAGCAACGCTATTCTATGGAAGAGAGGTGTTTTATGATTTAGATGATTCATGAGTGTTAAAAGCAGGACGTAAAAGACAGGTAAACAAGGAATAGTCTTCAGATGGAATTTACCTGTGGCCTCAGCACTATTTATAAACAGCATGAGGGAAGTTGCAAATACAAATTATATTAAAGGTATTGAGAAATAGGCTCAGGTGTGGGAAGGCAGGGTGATGGACATTAGAGAGATGGACAGAGGAAACTATTAGGAGTTTATAATAGGTCGCGTTGTTACTGAAAGGCACAAGGACTTAGTTACCTGTTCCTGTGTGATAATTGCTGGCATCTTATCTCTCTTCTTCCATGTGAGCCCTTCGTTTACAGAGCGCTTCAGTCCACAGAGATGGATTGCTGCTCAGTTAGGATTTTGCAGCAACTTTCCCAACAGGAGATGTATTTGACCTATTCAACTTCTCACACGGAGCCAAAAGATTAAGACTTTCCATAGATGCCGTGAATCTCACTTGTAGTTGCAGTTTGTGTCAGTAATTCCATTCATTCTGCACTCTAATCTTTAGCCAAGATCTGTTCTCTGATGTAGGGAAAGTAAGCAATTTTCAGTTCACCTCTGGAGTTACATACATTGTTAAATTTCCGCCTTGACTTGAATGGAGTTCGGTATATTCCTGTATTTTGTGAAACGCCTTCCTATCAGCATGTTTCTCAGACACTGTTTTTCCCCAAAGGTACCATGATTAATAATTTGATGCATTATTTATACTGCAGGCATGTAAAGGAAGACAGGAAAACTACCTTTTAGCACTTGCATTCTAAGATGAATAAGGCCGGTAAAAGTAACAGGATGAGAGCATATTTACATTTGGGGTTAGAATACATACTACATTGTATTATGAAGAATTTTATTGTGAAGGGGTATTAATAAGAATTAAAGACCCAAATATGAGCAATTGGAAAGGATTAGTTAAACAAAGTGAGTCATGAAAATTGCTAGATCAATTAGGTAATGATGTATACATTTTACTCCTGGTGAGGAAATGTGTGTATCAGTCTCCTGGCTGCTCAAAAAGATAGCATGACATTCTTTATCCAAGAAGAGAAAAAGAGCTGCTGAGACCCGAAGAAGAGAAAGTTAGCAACAGCCAAGTACAGGACTGGAGGTTTGAGGGATGCCTGGCCTTAGCTTGTCTCTGGGACTTAACAGTAGCTCAGAAGTGGTGGACTGAAAGTAACTTGGCTTGAAGTCTGAGTAAGAAATAGAAACCAAAATAACTTCTGTAACCTCACGCTTCCTGGAATTGTGACAGTAAAAGCTACACTGTCATGACATGAAGAAACACTGTTGCATTTAGGTCATTAACTCTGAGAAAAGGAAGAAGAAAGAGCAGCTGAACTTTGACAGAGGAAGGGGACTAAGACTCTGCAGCTGGGGTGTTGCAGGGGTAGACTGGGAAGGAACAGTTCTGGCTACACAGAAAATGAAAAAGCTGTGAGCCTATTCTTCCCATGCCTGCCACTGGCTGTTGTCAGGATTGCTGTATTTAAACCTGCAGACTTCTACTTTTTCTCACTAGAAGAGTAGAAGACAGCGCAGTGTTAAGCAGGCTGTGTGGTTCCAGCTGCAGAGACAGTAGGATGTCAGGAAGCCTTGGCATTAGTCACGCTGCCTTTGGCTAAATCTGTGTTTGACTCTTAATACAATAAGTGTGTAGATTGTTTCACAGTGGTAACTAAAGTGTCTTCAAAGAGCTGAAAGACATTGTGAAATTTTTGTGGTAAAATATATACTCTCTTGCTGTCCATTTGAAGAGCAGTGTACAGAAGATGCATAAGATGGCTCTGCAGCATTCTTATAGGAGGACGTGGTTGAGCTGAAAAAAAAAATCTATTGCCGGTTACAGGCATAACAATTTTATCTGCCTTTGCCCTTCTGTGTTCTAGTGAGAACTAGAACAGTTACAATAACAGCTCTGAACAGAGCTGTGAAACAGTTAATAAGAGAATTGTTTAAATAGCATGAAGTACGATTGTCCCCTTCAAACTCCAGAAAGGCTGGAAACACCATGGAAAACCAACCACGTCTCATGAGACACCCAGTCAGGTGCTGCATCCTAATCAATGCTCAAAGGAGGTTTGACTGTCACTAATGCTAACTATCCTTAATTACGGTGTTATTAAAATGTCTTTTAAGTATTCTTTGATTTCCATTACCATTAGAAGGGCAAGTATCTAATAAGTTTCCATCTCTATCTTTCAAAGATTTCAAAGGCTTATTACATAACAGATTGTTGATTCATCTAACAATAAAGTAAAAATGCGATGCATAAATCAAGACTTCAAATACATCTGATGACCTAATTCTTTATCAAAAGCTACTTTATGAAGCAGATTTAGGTGTTTAATTATAACACTTTCACCACTATTAGGGTCAGAGATTCAAATACAAACATGAACTGCAAATACATCTTCCAACAATTTTATTACCTGAGCTTATTTTATCTTCTGTAATACAACGCTTTTAATGCCTTTCCCACAGCTGTACATATTATAGGTAGCAGCACGAAATATTCACGTGAAGCACACTTTGAAGTGTCTACATAACAACTTGATGTAACTGGAAGAGGAATGTAAAAGCATACCTTGGAACGTACCTTGTCACTGCATCTGCCTTATGAGCAATCCGAAGCCAAGAAATTATATCCTGCTCTTCCTTCAGCACTTGTGCCCTCTTGTTTAAACATCTGCAATACACAAATACAATTGCAAATTACATAGACGTGCTCAAGCTACCAGGAGGGGCTACTTCAGCCAAGTACCTGTGAACCAGCTCACACTGAACTCTGTGGAGCTGTAACCACAGCGTTATCAGGAACTACATTGATTGAGGTGTATCTTTACAGCCTGCACACTGCGTTGTGGGCGTACGCTGTGTTAAACATAGACATTCACTTAGCATTGTCTTTCATCTTTACTGGGAAATAACAAACGCAAGTAACCAGGGCAGTTTACATAACTGAATCTGTGATAACCTTGCTACCCTGTATAAAGGTATATCGAGAAGGGCAGAAGAAGTCAGGGTTTTAAGACCAAAAAACCCTTTGAAGCATTCTGATCTCAGAGATTAATATTTCTTTTCCATTCTTTGCAGGTTTTCACCACATATTTGGAGACGTCCCCATTGGGGGCCAATAATATTCCAGTTTAGTAGCTTATTAGCAGTAGAGATGTTTCCGAAATAGATTGTAATGTATTTTTATAAATATTATTAAATAACTGAAAAGGTGTGGAGACACTTTCCTTCTTCTGAGAGGCAGTATTGTTTTCATTAGCTGAAATTTGTAAAAGATTGAATCTCAGTATCTAATCTTCGGCCACCTCTCTCTAATACAATTTTAATGTCTTACATTCACCGGTGTTTGCTCTAAGACCTTAGAGATGAATAACGGGGAGGAAGCCTAAGGACATCCTTCAGCATCAGTTGCCTCACAGATGTTACTCACCATTTGATCAAAAACCTTTTCTTGTAACTCAGCGGAAGTTACCAGGGTGAATAAAATGGGTTTTTAAAGCGACTCAGAATATCTTAGTGCAGGAGTGATAGTTGCATTCTGTTTCATCTTTGTTGTAATTTAGCTACGAACTGGCAAGTTTGTACTTAAGAAAACATGGAAGGTTCAAAATTGAAGAAAAAATGCTTTCACTGAACTAAAATGTGCAAAAAGACTATACCGTTGATTTCATAATGATCCTGGGCTTACATCTCGTAGGATGTCCTATTTTCTTTGGAGGAAAAATACAAAGCAGTAGTGATTTTTATCATTTTTACTAAGGAATTCCAGAAAAATTCTGGCTTTGTAGAGTTAACTGGCTATTTTACCTTTCACTTCAATGGATTCTGGTTTTGTCTGTAAGCTTGCTGTTATTTTCAAGTAAAATGATTTCTTCCAGTGTTACGTCTGAAATAAGATAGAAATGTTTGCAATTGAAATTTCAGTTTTAATGTTTCTTTTGTTAAAAAAAAAAAAAGGTCTTTGTGAAGGGCTGCTACCAAATGAAGGAAGAGCATGTCATTCTCATTGCTTCATTCAGTTCATGCAGCTTTTGTAAAAAAATTGATTAGATGTCCTAATTTGAGCCTAGTATTCTTTCTAAGCATTAAGACAACAAATTTCACTGTGCCCTGATGATGAATTGCCAGTTTGTTTAAAGATGTACTTTCCCCTTCCTTTCTTGTGTTCAAAGTGTGAAATTCTGTATATTCCTCATACGCTGTTAATGTCACACTTTTTAGAGAGTTTGGAGTTTCCCACTTGATTCTTTTTACTTACATTTTATCTTCTGTTACTTTTATGAAGAACATGTTAATTTTCTTTAAGTTGAAACCTTAATTGGCTTTTGATGCACTGTATCAATCTGAGTCCAATAAATATCTTTCCTCGTCGTGCAACAGTACGTAAAAAAAAGATAATGTGTAGACTCCTTGCTAGTCAATGGCTTGCTGTGTAATGTATCTTAACACAAGAAACATTGAAAAGTAAATGTGAATTTCCATTAATCCAGATGCAAAATTACTTAAAACGGGAGAAAGGATATATTTTAAGACACGGTATGATTTTTTCTAAGTTATACAGCTCCTACTGTTATAAAGTTCAGATGCATTTTTAACGTCAGAAATTAAATGACGGTTCACTGCAAGATTCCATTTGAAGCTACACCAGAAAGAGCGAATGCATGGGTTTTTGTTCTTTTCATCTCAGCTACGGAACTAAATCAGGTTTTGTTTTAACCAGCTAACTAAGAGAAAGCCTGACCTTGTTGCCGTGGTTACCTGTCTGTGTTAGACCTATCACTGACTGAAACATTAAGAGTAATTCCACTAATATGCAAATGGACTTGACTACCCTTTATATTACTTTAGCAATAATAAAAAACTTAAAGGTGAATGCAGTCTTGCTTTACACCCAATTATTGCCCTTTTCATACTGACAGATTGTTGTTTATAATAATAATGGAGCGGTACATAAATCTTTATGACCATCTTCCTTATTCTTATATTGATCTCCCAGAAAATTTGAGAGGCTTTAGAGTAAGTGGACTGAACATAATGGGTATGAACCTAGGTGAAGCAGTGTGCATAGTATGTAGTGTGTAACAGTTTTGTTCTCCAGTAAACAGTTGCTCCTACTTCTACAGCAGGAAGCAGAGTGCCTTAGAATAAATTCATATAAAACAAAAAATAATACAGAACATCACCAATTAATTTAATTGACCTTCTGATATTCACATTAGAAAATTCACTTTTTATAATATATATCTTCAAAAGGGCAAAATTTGACTTGCGGTAATTAAGACAACTTAGAAGTGCTTCTCCTATCTGTATCTTTTATTCCATTACTAGTAGAAAATTTGGCAGTAACAGAAATATCAAAACAAATTATTCTTGTGATAAGTAGCTTACGTAATAGTGAATCATTAGCTGCATTTCTTTCCAAAGCTCCTTATAGTCTTGAATCTTTCTGTGGAGTACTGTCTGGAAAATATTCACACCATTCAGGTTTTTCATTGAAATTTTCTAGGTAGAATTAAGATAGTACAAAATATAGGCATGTGGGGTTGGAAGAAAAGGTATCAAGTCATTCACACTCCTTTCCTTCCCCTAGATGAAGGAGAACTCCAGTAACTGCATAGTCTACTGAAAACAACATCCTCACATCAAATTTACGAGCTGCTAGCCATTAGGGTAAGACTTATGGCTGTGTAAAAGTTGAAATTACTTAATCAAACTGGAAAGGAAAAATACCTTCCTTAAGATCAAGAAGAAGGAAGGAAAAGGCTAATGGGGACTTATTCTGGTCCCCACTCCTAACTGAGAAGCAACCTAACAGCAAAATGGGTAGGATACCAGGAGGCAGCGTTCCCTCTACCTGGCTTTCAGTCTAAAGCACCCTTTATCCTTTCCTTTGGCCTGTACTGGAGGTACAGTTGGAAGCGTGGGTTTCAGCTGGGGGTCATGTCACTGCTCATACAAAGCCTATACACAAACAGTTTGCCCAAAGGCATACATTTGCCCTGGACCAGGTATGGGTTTATTTACCAAACTGACCATGGCACAATATGAAGTTTTCATTAACTTTAAGCTACTATGCTGACTTTATCCCAGCCGGAGTGGCTTTGTTTTATGCAGAGTGAAGCCTGGCAGGTCAAAATTTAGCCATGCCATTAAGAGAAACAATTTTTAAACAGTAAAATGTGCCTATTACTCTAGATTATCTGATCAGAGGATTTATTAATTTTTATTCCCCAGAGCCTGGGGCATTTATTGTGCTGTTGAATAGTGGCCTCCACTATTGATGGTTTCCAGCCCTGGTCCCATATCTGACTGAAGAAACATTTCAAGAAACATTTACTTTTCAAAAATTAAGCATGGTTCATAACTTTATCTCAGAAATGCTTAACTAAATCTAGCTTCAAGCTATGGCTACCCTCAGTCTTGTGGTCACATCACCTCTCCGTGAAATGGGTGTTGTCTGTCCAGTAGTTGTGGGCACAGCCTACTACTTCTGTTCTGGACAACACTTACAGTTATTTTGCTTTTGCCTAACAATAGGAATGTAAAAGACGCATTATTATCATCCTAGCAGCTTTCAGAGGAGAACAACTAAATATAGTAGACTATACACGGACTTAATGTTCCAGATAACCTGTCAGGTTTTTGGGGACATCTTTCTGCTCTAGAACGGTTGTCTGTAAAGCCGAGGCACATAACTGAGATAAGTAAGAGTTATATATATTTGAAAAATGAACAAGAAGGATATTTTTTAACAATATTTGGAAAAAACTTGCATTTGAAATTCCAGAAGATAGTTACGATACTCACACAGGGCTTACTACAAATAGTTCTACACATATGGTTTGTTCATTCTTAGAAAGAAGACCAGGGTTCCTCATAACCAGCCAGGTAAAAGATCTTACATTTTCAGTGTACTTTAAGTCTGAGCACTGAACAGCTGTCCCCCTTGTTTAATGGGTCTGTATCTCTGTTCAAACAAGGGTCATTAAGCCTGGATCAGCAGACTGTACTGTAGAGCTGTATAGCATCCTCTGTGCACTGATGATTCACATCTGTGAGCACGGTGGGGACAAAATGATCTAAACTTGTTAATTCACAAGGGTTAGAAATTTGAGATCATAAGAAAACAGGAGCCCTGTTTTACAAAGTGACAGCGTGACAACTCCTCCCAAGGACATTAACACTAAAACACCCTTGTTAGCTCAGAATAAACAGCAGATGGCCCTTGGAGTGTGGGATGTTTATTTGGAAACAAATTGTGAGCAGGTCTACAGAAAATCAACGGGTTTTATCCACACAAGAAGCTACAGGGCTAAAGAAACAGCTGCTGTAATCTGCCATATCTTCACTGAAGTCAGTTCAGGAAGACACTCCCAGTTCTGTCAGTGGAGTCCTGGATACCAGAGCTTCCCAGGATTAGGAAAGGTTGCAATTAGAAGAGGGCTCAGGAGGAAGGGAGAACAGCAGTAAATTGAACAAAAATTCTCTAAACAAGCAAGTTGCAAGCTATGCTCTGGAATGCAAGCCAATCAAATTGATTTTGGATTAATCAGAAAAATGTTTTGTTTTCATTGGAAAACATTAAGTTGCTTAATTCTGGTTTTATGCTTTTAAAATGGGGTTTTTGTGTGAGTGATACATGAGAAGATATTTTTGGCAACTGATTTTGACATCTAAATTCCAAACTTTTCAATTCATAATGTCACAATTAGGAAACAGGGCTTTATATACAAGCACAATTTCAGAGAATTTCATCTACTTTTGAAAAGTTTAGATCCAACAGCTGAAAAAATCAAACAAACTTTAATAACTTTAAAATATCCTTGGCTTTCCCATTTATAAGGAATATACAGCAGTTTTCTTCTGACTCATAAAATCTGATAAGGCTTTAGCTGCTATATAAAACCAAAATATTAAATAAGAGTGGTCAAAGGATGTATTTTCACTGTTTAGATAATGTCAAAAGAAAGCTTATGTACAAACTCTGCCAAGAACTTGAAACAAACCAAAGTGTTGATAAGTTCTGCTTTAATTACTGTTAATTTTGTGAGAGCGAATTGGTAGCGTTTTGATTAGTTGAAGATATCAAAGCTTTAAATCAACGATTTCAATCTCAGTGCCCATTTAGTTCTTCACTATTTTTCCAACAGTTTCATCGTATTTACAACTTTTTCAACTAAGAAGCATTTTCTTTCTAAGATTTTATTAACTTAAGTTTTACAGCTTGATAAGTATCCTTTTCTGCTAAGATTTTTGGTTCTTATGAAATTTATTTTCTTAAAGTTCAAAGATAAGGGATCTTTTTACAATCCATATAACCAATAGATTAGGAGCTGAAAATTCTTCACTGAAATGTTCTGTTTTCTGTAGTACAATATTTACAAAAAATTTATCAAAACAAATACAAATGTTTTGGACCACCAAAATTATGCTGCAGTATCTCCAGAAGGGACAAATGTGGAAGTGGAAAAGTAACACAACATACATCTATGACATCTGCCATTTGTTTTTATATTGCATTTAACTCCCCAAAGAGGTGTTCGAGTAAGCAGAATACGTATTGGCATTCAGCTTGCTTGTGGAGTGTTTGTTGTGCTATTTACACTATATTAACAATTTTTAATAATGTATTCTGTATGTCTTATCAGTGATACTTATTACTGAGAGTCATAAGCTGCTACAACATTAAAAGTATCTCAATAAATAACCTTCTGAGAAACCCTCCTGCATTATTCACAGGCAATTTCAACAACATGAGGGACTTTGTACATAAACTTGTTGTTTTCTAGTGCTGGAAGTGGGAAACCTAAATTTAATTAGACTAGTTTTGGATCTGAAGACCTGAAGATGGAAATGTTTCTTTTACTGAAAGTATGAGTCTGTTTGACTAGGTGTTGTAAAGCAAATTTGAAGAGGAACGTGTTACCCACATTAGAAATCACTTCTAAGATCTCAGAAAAGCGTTCTAGACTTCTCACTCACAAATCCTTTAATTCCATCAATTTTCTCAGCTATTTAGAATAATACAAATCTGTTTACTTTTGCCTCTCTTTACAAAGATCATCAGAAAGTTCACATGACCTAGTCATGTTAGAAAGAAATATTGTACATGATTTGTTGGTATTATCTAGGTCAGATCTATTAATCTATCACTGCCTCAAAGCAAAGCAATATTTTGAGTTGAAACAAAAATTTCCCAGTATTAAATATTTAGAAGCACATCTGTAAGAATGTGGACAACTTATTAGCTATTCTGCATATTTAATATGAACACTATGAAATATGCCCCAACTGCCAGATTTCCTTCTCCTCTACTAAATTTCATTCTGGTTTAACCCCCAAAAAACAGCTAATATCAAAGACTAGATTAATTTCATCATTTTTTTAGCTGCAACACAGAGAGAAAATGGCCAGTTCTTCTAAGAGGAAGGGACTAATCGTCTGAAAAGAAGTATCAGTACTTATTTAGCGTATTTATTAATGACATGGAAAATTTTGAGCAATGAGATGACAAAACCTGTAAATTCTATTAAATCATTACAGTTTTCAGTTTTATAAAGCACTTCAGAATGTTTTAACCAAACTAGGTGTTTCGGCAATGTGGCGGCAGGTGTGAGTGCAGGAGAGAAGATAGAAGTGGACATTAAGAAGATCTCTTCAAACTAATTGAGAAGAGCTCACAGTACAGACTACCCTGACTGAGCCCTAGTAACACCCCTGTGCTAGCTCCACCACTTTCCTGCCGTAGTGGGAGGAATCTATGTTTCGAGCCTTCTTTTACACATATTTGTATTACAAAGCATTCACAGCAGAGTTTTTGATCTGTTCTTCTTATTAACTCCTACTAGACTGAGGGGAACGAAGTCCTACCAATAGATAACTGGTTCACTTTTTGTTACTTAGGCATTCTGGCATTGTTATTCCTCTTTGCTATGCAAGGTTCTGAAAATAAAAAATCTGCTTAAGAGACAGATTTGCCTGTGAACGATTACATTTGTTTGATCAACATCACGGACTACAATCCGTGTGTGGTAGACATAAAATACGCCCTTCAGCTGGAATATGGAAGACCTCTGAAGCTGTAATGAGAGCAAATGATTTTGATATTAGCAAAAGTACAGTTATACTGTCCTAATTATATGATAAAGACCAATATATCTGTAAATTCCAGTGGATTTTTTGGTTCCTGCAGAACTTATCTTTCCTGCCCTCTATTGAGTTACCTTCCATAAAGTACCACACGAAAAACTATTGCAAGACCGTGTTCAATTCTGCTGTTGAGGGTAAATTTCTTGCATGGCTACCTAAAGAAGGAAAGCTTTGCTGCCACTGGGTAGGTAAAATACTCCTCACAAGAGTTAAAGCTATATAAATCGATATTCTCTGTTCCCATATGAACAGATTTTGTATGAAGGTATGTATTTTTTCCCATTCATTTTTAATCCTACGAAATGACATTTTTAAGGTTATTCCAAAGAAATCTAACCACAGATTAAAAGAAAAAGGAAGCATTTTGAAATAGTAACAGAAGTGTTATTTTAAAAGGAAAAGCTGCATTGAAAAGAAACTCTGATTAACATTCATATGAGAAAAGGAGGTCACTTGGTTCCAGACAGATACCGTATAAAATGGGATGTTTTCTGTTGTCAGAAAATGTTATTTTGACAAGTTGAGATCAATATTGTCCTCCTGATGTACATTTATTACTTTTAGCATGGATGGGGGTCATTGTTTTGCCGTATTGATGGAGGTTTACTCTAGACCGCAGTAGAAATTGAAATGAGGAGATATAAATGATAGCTCTTTTACTGTTAAGACTCACAGACATGATCAGAACACCTGACGACTAATATGGAGAACACCACCGATAGATATAATTAGCTGCTTTGAAGTGTTAGAAAATGACAAATCTAAATTATATTTTCTTGTGTATCCAACATGGCTTGTTGCATTGGCCCAGACCAGTAAATATTAAACTTGTAAAAGGTTTTCTGGGAGGATGTGTGAAGTACATGCAGAATAAGCAAAGCGGTGCAACTCATATTTTTAGTATACCTGTAAATTCATTGTTTGCTAATATTATTTCTGAGACTTTCAGAGATTATGCTGTGTTGTGAAGCTAAAGAAACAATTATAGTATCGTAAACCTTCTCCCAGAGGAAACTCTATAGCACTTAACCCAGATTTCCTCTACACGGGTTACTAGACTCTAGAGACAAAGCTAAAAATCACTGCTTCTTTCTGTGTTAAGCCACTTGTTGAACTCCATTCAGCATTCAGAGATGGAAAAGGACTCCAGCATGGCTAATAAGAAATTTTCCATTTCAGAATAGAAAATCTTTTTAAAAAGTAAATTTATCATTCCTGTCCAACTGATCCAAATATGTTTAAAATGTTAAATTTTTCTTCATGTAGATCCCTGGAGAGCAAGACAGTGGCTTTTGCATGGAAAGGAGAGAAGATATTTCTATCTCCCCTGGTCGACCTCTATTCACACCAGCTCTACTAACCCCACCACTCTCCTTTTCATATAGGGCAGTGACTGGTGGGCAAACAGGACAATCGCTACTGCTTAGGTCACTGCAACTTGATCTGCCATCTACAAAAGATTATGTAATTCTGCGGCAGTTGATGAGCTTCCTCGTGCTGCTTTCACCTGCAAGAAAGGAGGACTTCAGAGGCTGAACTAGGTCTCTTTCTTACAACTCAGGCCTTTGCGGCTCCTAGAAAAAAGTAGTTCCACACCTTCTCTTATTCGGGTTACCCACTGTTAACTCTTAATCTAGCTGGAATTTGTCTTCATTTTCTGATATGGAGGGAATTACTAATACCATAACAACCACCCTTTTTAAGGACATTTATAAAAGACTTGCTCTCCTTTGAACTTTCTATAAAGACAATACTAATTTATCTTATATATATTTTGATCTCAAACACTTTTTTGTTTATATAAAAATAAGCATAAATGCTAAAAATAATGACCTTTTATTTCCCTTCTGGGAAAAGAAAACAGTAATATTTAAACCACATGATGGAAAAACATGTTAACCAAAGTGTAAAAAAATATTGTCTAGTAAAAAAATTTCTAGTAAAAATAGTGTTTGGCTTTCACCATAAATTAGGCTTTTGAAAATAAATAAATATTACTTCTGAAGGTCAATAAAAAGGTGGTCTTCCTTGCTGCCCTATGTGTGTCTTCCTATTTTAGGTGCGATCAGGCCTGACTGCCTCTTGATACATCCCTGCCTTTAGATGTCAAACATTATTTATCCTACTCAGTCGAGAATCACAGAATCACAGAATCACAGAATAGTAGGGGTTGGAAGGGACCTCTGTGGGTCGTCTAGTCCAACCCCCCTGCCGAAGCAGGGTCACCTACAGTAGGCTGCACAGGATCTTGTCCAGGCGGGTCTTGAATATCTCCAGAGAAGGAGACTCCACAAAAGCTTTGATTGATTATTTTTTTTTCACTGAGGATCAAAACAGTAATTGGGGCTTGTCATGAAATTCAGCATTTGGTTTTGGGACACACATGCAGGGGTTCAAGGACTTGTCCAAACCACAGAAGTCTGCAGACTCCTCTTGTTAATCCCCTGGGAGCGGCCTGCCAGGACATTTCTGGGCTTTCTGCCTCCCGTCCAGCAGCGATTGCCCGGCAGTAGCCCATCACTGGGACTGCCGTCTCTCCAGGCTTGGAGAGGGTGACAACAAAAAATAAGCAGAAGGAAAAATATTTGGTCTGTTGTAACTTTCGAAGCATCAGAGAACGTGTTGAATGTCTCTCTAGAAATACGGATGGCTCTTCTGGGTTTTTTTGTTTCCTCCATCAGCTCTAATGCTGGAGGTGTCCCAGACCCAGGCCTCCCACAACACTGAAGTGGTCACCCCAGGACCCAACTTTCAGAGCCCCTCTGTGTCACGCAGCTGGTGGGAGGTGAATGTCCTCCTGAAAGCTATGAGGCTCCCCAGAATGGAGGTGTGATGCTCCCCAAGCCCAGCTGCAGTGGGATGCGGCGTGGGGAGGCGAGCGTGACAGAGTTTAATGGTCCTGCACAATGTTTCAGTGGGAGACCTGACTGGCATACGTCCCTGGACATCTCTCAAGGGTACGTGAAGCTGGTGCTGCCCCTGGTCAAGCTGATACATCCCGGGCAGAGCCTCGATGGTCCTTCCCCGTGCTCCAACCAGCAGCACCACACTGGGGTTCAGTTCTGAAGTGGAGCCATGGGCAGGAGGTTGCAATGAGGGTGTCTCGTTTTTACTTCCTGCATTTGAACTTGGATTTCCAGAGGTGAAAACACTCATTTCTGAGTATTTTAAGGCCCTGTTGAATAGGTTTATGAAGCGTTTTTGCCCAAGCTGCAGGGAAGAAATGCAGTGTCGAGAAGAGGAACAAAGAAGTTCGGTCTCCAAGGACTGATGAGCATACCCAGAACATGATGGGTTTATCCAGGTCACCTTTTTTATTCACACCCAGTAAGGAAATTAATGAAGCTCCTGGAGTTATTACCTCCAATTCATGACCAATTAATGGCAATAAAGCTTTAAGAAAGCACAAGAGATATTATGCTGAAGGGCAAAGGAAACACCAGTGCGTGGTTCTTAGTGGTTTATCTTGGAGATTTGATTCTCCCATTTGGGAGAGAGGAATTATGGGGTTTGATCCCTGCTCCAAGGACTGCTCTGCATTTTATTGGGGAATAGCATATGCAATACTGGCACTTAAGAAAAATGGTGATTGGGTAATTAAAGGCTGACTAATCTAACTTTATTTAAAAAAATGGATGAAGGAAGGAACCGTTACAGAGGTAAATGGAAAATGCTGTAAAAGTGGAGCAAAGGTGAAACAAAGGTTAATTGAGCCTGACTTTGCTAAGATAATGGATTTCTTAGACAAAGGAAGTGTGGGAGATGATTGCATCGAGCTGGACTCTGGTAAAAGCAGGTTGCAGTGGCACAGGGAGGAGGTGGGGCAAGGAGAGGGTTTCAAAGGGGGGTAAGAAACTGGGCAAGGGCAGGTGGCAACCAGAGCAGAGCAGCCATTTCCTTCAAGATCCACATGGAAAGCAAAGTTATTTGATATTTTCATTAATGACTACAACAAGAAAAAAATTGGGGAGGTTCTTGCTGACGAAATCTGCTGATGGCACAAATTTGAGGGGAAACATCAATAACTAGAGAACCTTGAGGGCTAAAATAAAGCAGAGGAGAGGAAATTCAATAGTGTAAAATTCCCTCGGGATCTCACAACATAACTTGAGCCCCATGGTAAGAGAGAATCAGTTAAAAATGATTAAGGAGAAGAGTTCTGCCCGGTCACAGGGGACAAAGACCTCCCAGAAGATGCACAAGGATCTCACTAGGCCTCATTCGAGATGTTGTACACAACTCTAATCAGGCTTGTCCAAGAAAAAAGGAGCTCCCTGGGTGCAGGACAGACTACAGGAACGTGGTGCATTTAATCTACCAAAATCTCAGCAAAGTAAAGCGTGGGGAAATCTGACTGTTCCCTGTGAAGGTGTTTAAAGGACGGATGTTAGGCGGAGGCAAGAAGTTTTTGAAGTCATGGATAAGTGGGAGAACACATTGGGAACTGAAGGAACCCTTTAAGAGCTGAAATAAATCCATCACAACAGTGAGGTTTCAAAGACCGAGACACTGTTTTGGTGGCCAGTTGTGAAAGCTAAGAAGCCGGCTCCGCTCAGAACGGCGGGTGAGTACTTTCTTAGGTGCAGAAGGAGACTGTTTGATGTGGTGCCTGCAGTAGCAGAGGACCACATGATGAACCTGAGGATCCATCAAGTCAGACCAGAAAAACCTGAGATCCTGCCACCCACCCTGATAGCTGATCTGATCACTCTGTGTGATAACTAACACGCAGAAGGAGGGGGGAGTGTGCAGAAGGGCTTGATGTTGTCAAGGATTTCTTTGTTCCCACAGGCAGCTGGAAGGAGGTGAGGTCACCACCAAGAAATATGAATAACTGTCCTTCTGAGCCTCCTGTAGCGGGGCACAGCCTTCCTCCTGCAGCATCCTAAGGGTTGAGTTTTATGTGCCAAGGTTCTCAATAACTGCATGATTTTTGAGATTGGGAAAAAAATGAAGAATTTATTGGTGATAAAACTACTGGCAATCACTTGTTCTTCTCCATGTTTTCCACAGCTGCAAATCAAATCAGAGGAGCAGGATTTGGAAGTATTTATTACTTTGAGCAACCAAAGATTTCGTTGCTTGAGGCTAGTCTTGCAGTGTAGACGAAATGCCGAGAGCCCAGTCCCAGCTGCGGGGAGGGGGTACCAGGGAGGTGGGAGGCTTGGAGCCCAGGGCTTGCCTCAGGAACCTGGCAGCACCTGGGAGATGCTGATGATTACGTTCAAAAACTATAAACCAAACCTCTCTCCTACCTCTGCTCTCTGGTTATTAGAAATCAGCTTAAACGCTGCGAGTTAATGAGGTGGAGTCCTGCTGCTTTGGTCCGTTCAATGTTTGTCTCTTCCCATTCAATGTGAAAATAGACCCAATCAACATGCTAATAAAAAAGCCAGTGAGTGGTTGATGACAGTGCTTGAAGACCCATACAGCTGCCTTCGGATGGCGAGGAAAGGCAGAAGGGCGTCCTGTGTAATCGCACAGCTCCGTGTGCGTCACCGCGCCAAGGGGCATCCCGCGGTCCAGCGCTTCGTTTTCCCTTTGCAGGGAGGAACAGAAACTCCTTGTCTCTCCAAAAGTCAAATTACACGCTTAACAGCGGCCAGTAGTTTGATTCTGGCAGAAGTTTAAAATCACAGAATCACAGAATCACAGAATGGTAGGGGTTGGAAGGGACCTCTGTGGGTCATCTAGTCCAACCCCC
>Ga0181612_161272_pt1 | contig 30134 bp, 15 predicted proteins | sample HoacroProtozoa21_FD_119630 | JGI IMG/M metagenome (GOLD analysis project Ga0181612, IMG submission 119630) | Hoatzin crop microbial communities from Cojedes, Venezuel. Combined Assembly of Gp0051906, Gp0051904, Gp0051908 | reverse complement strand
TTCTGCGTCATTAGCAAACTTGCTGAGGGTACACTCTAACTCTTCATCCAGGTTATTGATGAAGAAGTTGCACAAGACTGGGCTGAGTACTGACCCCAGGGGGACACCACTAGTTACAGGCCTCCAACTAGACTCAGTGAGTCCATAAGGGGAAACCAAAGGAGGTAGCAAAGAGTAGACTGAATGTGAATGGTGCTGAGTCGCATTGCACAGACACCTGAGCAATGTTCCAGGCAGGTATCAACTCGCAGGTTACATCGACTGTCATAAAAGCAAGGAAAATATAAAGCGCTTCAAGCCCTGAGCTCTGTCCCAAGAATACAACATTTGGGATCTTGCACAAAGCTTCAGTAGTGGTTATACAACCAGAAGCTGCTCCTGCCAGAAATTAATAACCTATTTTAAAGTTAATAACCCGAGGTTACTTCTATATTATACAAGGTTACTTATACAAGAGCTCCTGGCACGCAGCTCCATCTGCTGAGCGGCAGGTTCGGGAACTGGCGCTGCTACAGAGCCGTCCCACACTCTCCCTCCACAAGGAAATCTGTCAGCTCTCCCAGGCACACCGGCTCTTCTCTACCCCGTCTTGGCAGCGACCTGCAGCCAGCTGAGGTGTCCAGAGCCGGAGTCAAGCGAGTTACACCTTCGCTTTGCTGTTCTCCGCACCTACTCTACCCGCAAACTTCTCACTTTCTTCCTCTTCCGTGCGCTGTTTCCTGCTGCCTGCCTGGCTGCTCCCGATCCGAGAAAAGATTACCTGAACAGACCACTGAAAACAACAAATTTTTCAGTTTGGATACTGAGTTACCAGGAGAAAATATATTCTTTTTAATTAAAACAGAAATTAAAAAGAAAAAAAAATCTAAATTTTCATGCAGACATATTATGGAGGAGCAAAGCTTCAAGTTGAATTGAACCTTTTCTTCATATTAGCATTTAAAGATATTGTAAAGTAAGAATCCAATGATTTTCAAAGCCAAAAGCATATATTCCTTTCATTTTGACAATATTTTTTCTCAAGCTGCTATTTTACTCTGCTGCTATCCCTGAATTTACCTTTCTAGCAGCCTTTCTCCCTGCCTGCAAACCTGTCTCCTCAGACAACTCCTCCTTTCATCTTGTCAGCATCGGTAAAATTCCCAAATCCGTCCTTCCTTAAATTGCCACCCTGCGTCTTACCTCCTTTGGCTTGTTAGCGTTTGAGGTAGAAAATGCGCTTTGCTTGTGCTATGGGTTAAAAAAAAAAGCGAGAGTGTAAACTTCTGGTGCTCAGAAGAGACCTTATGTTCTTTATACAGGCAGGAGAAATGAGGCTCGTCCTTCCCCCCGTACGGAGCACGCTGCCTGGGCACAGCCCCGTGCCCACCGGGATGGATCCCGGCAAGCGTGAGCCTTGTGATCCTCGCGGCTACACCCAAACCCGGTGGGTACGGACCCCCAGCGACCCCGCGTCTTAGAGGGAACTTTGGGGGGGATTCCTGGAGGGCTGCCAGCATGCGACGTCTTTTTCTCCAAACGAGCGTGAAGGAAATCAGGGTGTGCTCTCCCCTTCCCTCTTCCCGGCATCCCCAGCACAAGCTGCTTAATCACTGTCAGCTCTGCCTCGGCAACAGGGCCGATCCTGCTACTCTCAAAGCCAGTGACCTGACAGCTCTCCTCTCCACTTCTCATAAAGTCCTATCTGAAAAAGAAGCAAAAAATTCCACATATAGGAAACACTTTTTTTCTTTTAAAGGTCCTTCACACAAGCAGGATAAACACCTGTGCGCCAGCTGATGCTTGAGACTTGAAAATCGTATTTCAGAGAGCAGCTCGACAGACGCAGGACCAGATTTTCAGCAGCGCCATGCAACCACAGGGCTGCCCCGATGGAGCGCAGCGATGCCTGTACAGCGCTTCTCAAGACAGGGAAAATCCAGCAACCAAGCCGCAAAAGATGCTCAGATTAACGCCAAGCAGTCAGTCCGGCACCACGAGCCCTAACAGGAAATTATTTAATGCCAGTTTCTCCTCTGCACGCACAGCAGCTCGGCTCAGGAAAACCCCTTTCACTTCAAAATGCAAACTACAGGAATTCTTTGCTTATACCTAGGAACAGAGTACAGAGTCAAATATTGCTATTGAACACGGGCCCTGCTGCGAAGCGGTGTATGCCCATCTGAGGCACTGCCCCGGGGCTGTGAAGCGAGGTCACCTCCAGCACTCCAGCAGGTCTGCAGGTAAAGGATGGAGGACCAGCCATTCCCTCCCGCTGGTGCACACAGCAGCTGGGTGTGCCACAGACATCAGCTTGCCCAGATTCCTCCTTTGCTGCTAATGTGCGGGCTCAAGTTAGTGTCTTTGGGATAAATGACTCCTTTTAAAATAAACATGGTGAATTCTTAGAACTCATCTAAGCAGCAGAGGAAATCCCCTGAACGAACCGGGTCCAACGCAGGGGTTTGGAGCTACACGCTGAGAAACTTTGCTTGTTTAACAGAGGCTTTCTCTCGGGTAATAAAACTCTCACATCGCTGTGCCAGGGATTTTCCATTAGGTGTGTGTCAGCGGGTGGTGGGAGCTGCAGTTTCTGTGGCCGGTCATAGAAATGGAGTGAGATCACCCTGGAGAAGCCAACCGCAGATCCCAGTGAGTCCACAACAGCAAGAACTGGGAAGAGAACTGGGGGAAGGGAAGTTTGCATACAGCTCATGGGTCCCCCAAAGGGTTTTTTTTTATTCCTTACACATCCATTAATTAGCAGTCATATTCATGTGATGAAACAGTCCCAAGGCTTCTCCACGTTCCTTCAACCCACAGGAAAGTCTCTGGCTCGACAGGCTAAGGGAGGCAGATGTACGGCTCCATCTTCTTCCTGACTGCCTAAAATCCCACAAGCAGCCCCGCAGCATGGAGACAGAGGACAGTGCAACATGGCAGCCTCTACCCCTCCAGCCCCAGGGCTCGCTAGGGAATGCAATGGTCAAACCTCCTACTATCTCCCAGTTGTTTGTGCTGTACTAGAGAGGCTCAAGGGAGCAGGGATTTAAGGTGGGGGTTCATGACCCCAGTTCAGAAGACCCCTTGGCTGTGAAACTGCAACTCTCTGTTACTTCTTGGTGAGGACAAGGAGTGAAGGACCTGGATTTGTATCTGAGTCAGACCAAACCGAATTCTAGAGCAGCCTGGGTCACAACAGCACTGTAAGCATCTCTCTTCATGTTAAAAGACACATTACGTTACCTCGCCATGGGTTCTTCTTGCTCATGTGTGGATATGCTCACTTTGGATGGTGTGAAGGGGAGGTATCTTTTTTAATGTGTGAATGCAAGGATGCTCGATAAGGTTGCAGCCATAAGTTTTGTTCCATAAAAAGGGAAAAAATGGAACAGGTTCCCAAAGAGACCCTTCTTTTTGACATAATGGTCATTTTACATGACATTGCTTTGGGGATGTCAGTTAAGGTTAGTGGTCTTTAACCTTCTGTATCTTGGTATTGCTTTTGCTATTAGTTGCAATCAGCTAGTGCATTAAGTCAGCTGATGGGCCTCATAAAAGCACAGAGAGTTTGGCTATGAAACAGAAGAACATATATTGACTGTAACTACCCCACTACTATCAGGTTTCATCACAGTAATGCTAATGCACAGTAAACAGGCAACATTTCCCTGACAAGACCATGATACCATCACAGACTTCACTTTCAAATCAGGTCGATACCAATCTACAGTTTCATGATGTAAGATTTCAGAATTGGCCCGGTGCCTCCAAAGTATCAAAGTGGATTGATGAAGGTGACACAGTGCCACCGAGGAATCATGGCACTTCTGAAGCAGTGCTGGACAGCTTGACCTTCAAAGATCGTTTTCACTGCTCAAAACCACCACAATATCCCTCAGGACAAGTCCAATGGATATTTTTATTAGCTCCTTCAGAAGTACAGACTTTGACCTGGCCGCTTAATGGCATGGTTTGTCCAGACACAACCTAAGGAGACTGTGCAGCATCCAGTCTGTGCGTGGGATGTTCAATGACTCTGACCTCCTTTGCACTTACGCGTATGGGATGTGCTTGTGGGACGGGGGGTTGCAATGGAGATATATCCAGATATATCCAGTCTTAAAAAATTTCAAAACTGCAAGTAAAGGTCACTGCTGAAATTACATATGGAATGATCTTAAGACTTCCTTTCTAAGAGGAATTTATTCTTGAAACAGGAGGCCAGAAGAACACTCTGTGCAGTGCATCTACAATTAACTGTGGAAAAGTCAAGGCAGAGCTGCACACACCCCTCCTGCAGTCCCCAAGAAACTAGGGACACAACACAAAGGGACTGCAGGTCCTCTCCTTCACAGGAGGCCAAGGGAGGCAGATGCTGAATTGGCTGGGTAACTCAGTGGGAGCTGAAGACCTCCACCCCATAGGTCCTCTTGACAGCCCCAGCGGCCACTGTCCCACATCCTCAGATGGCACGACAGAGGTCAACTGACATCCTTCATGACACGGTGATGAGGGAAGAAACTGAGCCTAAGCACATCCTACACATAGCATTCCTGAGCCTTGATCCTAAACCCAGGTACGAATGTACCTCAAGGCTCAAGGAAACTGCAAGCTGCAGTTCCCAAAACACTTCCCAGTGGGCAATCACATCCAATTTTTACAGGCAGGGAGCAGACACCTTCAAATGAGAGAGACTTTGTGAGGGAAGCCAAGCTGCCCAGCACAGCTCCGAGAGCCTCTGGCAGGTTCATCAGTTCGTTCCTTAAAAATGGGCAGTGGGTATGATGAAAGTATGAAACCTGGCTTTTCTGGTCTTCTCTGAAAGCCACAAAATACAATTCTCAGCAGAGAGAGTAGCAGAGCTGGTTCTGGCAGTGCTATAAGCAATGTAGCAATGGGGGAAAGGCAGCTATGGGATTGGAGAAGCCAGACTGTACAGAGGGAAAACCAAGTGTTGAAAACAGCAGTGAGAAAGCCCAGAGCTCTAAGGAAACACAAACTGAAGGGGAGACGTAGCTAAAAGAGCTGCAGCAAGTTCACTTTTTGTGGTAACACTTGAATTTCTTTATAAACTCGCTCCTTGGTTGAGGCAACAAAGCATGGGATGGCTCCAAAAGATTTGAAACCAACTGCATCCCACTGGAAGGATGGGTCCAGCCAGCAGCAGACCATGTGAAACCAATAAATACGGGGAAGAATGAGACACGGAGGAAATTTTTATGAGAAAAAAAAAAAAAGACGGTGAAATAGCATCTTGAGAATGAATGCACTTTTTGTAAAACTTTCTCAGGAGATGGCCAGGAAAGCAGTCTGATCTATTTAATATCTTGCATAAAGCACTCGGCATCCTGTGGATTCATCTGCAGGCTTGTTCCTTCACTGCAAGAAAACATCCTCGCAGGCACAGGCTGCTGAGGGTGAACAACTCAACATTAGAAACCTCCTGGGAACTTGGCACGGACCACCAAGCATGCACCAAGCACCTTGGGAGCACCGCCTGGCCTGCCGGACCTTTTCGCAGTGTGTATGCCACGCAATTCAGAGATAAAGTTTATTTTTGTGACCCGATGTGTCACATCAGTGCCTGTGCTTGGCTTCAAACAGCTACTATACTCTGTCTCACATCCAGAAGGACGGCTTCCTTAAGTCAGTGCTGCAGGAACTTTAAAATAAAACATAGCATACGTTCAGCATGACTAATGTGTTCCCTGGTGGCTTACATAGAACATGTTGGAAAAGTTGCTTTATTTTGTGTCTGTCATTTAGAAAATGTGACTCTGCATCCGTTGTGCTGGGCTCGGGGACGCAGACAGCCCCCCTGCGTGAGCACAGGGATGCAGAGACGCAGCTCGTTTCAGCAGGGGCAGCCGGGGAGCAGCCAGCACCCAGCAACCCCGCATCACTCCCCAAAAAACCTCCGCAGAGCTGCTCTGCAAGGGGCAGGGTGATTTTCATTCATATTAACGCTGAGCCTCTTTAATCACGTCTAGGAAGGAGTCCAAGAGTCCATCTGAAACAGCTGCAGCTCCGGGAGAACCCAGACAAGGGGAACAGAGTCTTCTCCGGGGCTTTGGGGCAATAAAACCCGGTGCTTCGTTGGTCCCGTGGGTCCTATCTGCTACAGATGGGTGATGGCAATGTACCGAACCCATCGTACTTCTCAGTCTGTTGCTTCCTTGCCATTCCCTGGCTCCCTCCCTAAATCACTTCAGGTCAGAACCATTACAGGTTGACACCGCTTTAGCTCTTTGCATTCACCACTCGCTGCCCATACGTATCTAAACCTGAGCTGGGCTCACGGTGCCTGTGTCTGGGTGAGAGGTGAGCTGTCCGGAACAAACAAGCAGGTTTCCTTTCACAACACACTATTTTACAATTTTGGTTAGCTAGTTTGATCATCTGCTAATGAAATATTTTAAAAGAAAAGCAAACTTCAACCAGTAGCAGCAGAAAACCACAACCACTGACTAATTAAAGCCTTTTTCTAATACTCAAAAACCAGGACCACCCAATGGCAAGAGCAGAACTGAGAGATCCTGCTAGGGATTTCTTACACCTCTTTGGCCACCTACACAACACACAGAAAGGATGATCTTGAAGTATGAACTTTAAATGCATCTCACAGACATGTTAGTTATTAGCTGATTTTTTGATTTTTGAAAAGATAAACATTAGTATTAGACCAGTGCTGAATTACTGAAGAGTACTCTGAATTGCCTGGAGCTGAGAATTAAGGTATACATCAAATCTAGATCTTGCACCCATTCTGATTTGAGCTACTTTGGTTGGGTGGCATTAAAACCATATAAATACAACCCTTCTTTTCTCCCCCACCCAAAACCCAAGCATAAGGAAAGATCTCCCCAACTCCTCATAATAATGGCAACAATCATTCAGAACATCATTGTCAGAAGGCTGTCGAAAGATTTAGAAGCTATGAAGCACACGTCTGTCACATCAGAGACATCTACAAGCTGTACCTGTGCTCTTCAGCCACCTTCGCTCAACCACCCACTCCGAAAAGAGATCGAGGTGCTTGCTAACTTGAAGACAACTCAGAACAAGAAAATGACTGCAGTCTGGGGTATCTACTGATCTTGAGGGCCAGCTTTTTACAGGGGCTGTGGAAAGTAAGCTGAAATCCAGCTGTATCTGGCCTTCTCGTGCTCACTTCCACGCGACACCTTCACTGGCTTGCCATCATTGTAATCAGTAACTCCTACACAACCGTGACACAAGAAGAGAAATAAAATGAGACACTTACCCTCCTTCAAAGATCTTGATCCTGACTGGCTCCCCTCTTTTGGTTACAAGAGCCTCTTCTTCTGATTTTCCTCTTTTATCCTCTTCCTTCTCAGCTCTAGTTATATCTTTTCGACCTTCATTAGAAAGGAGCGAAGGCAAATGAACCTATCTCCCCAAAAGAGCAAAACAATCATTGATTACATACAAAATCACTCGAAGACAGACACAGACCAAACAGCCTCAGAAAGCGCCAGCACCCTACCGCACAGGCTGCTCCTGACAGCTAAGTGCAGTAATTAGGATATCCTCTTAACAAACGAGGCCTCTGCTGCTGGACTTTGAGACCTGCTGGTTATGATAGATTTACAGCGACAGCTTACAAGTTTTTAAATCACTCCCTGCATACGGTGGCTCAATATTCTCCAGCTCTTGCCAACTGGGAAACTGAGGCATAGAGCAGTGTCTTGGCTGGGGTAGCTCTGAGCGTGTGGTGGAGCCACGGGTCTCTGTTCCCACATCCACTGCTCTGTCCTCGTATAATTCTCTCTAATAAATACACCTACAAAGATCTAGGGCATCTGTAGAATTCATATATTTAATCTCAACCTTTGGTTTTCCCCCACATACACACACATTCACACAAATTTGGACTTTAGCCATCTAAACTTGATATAAATCACTTGACAGTCAAAGCTCTCAGGTGATTTCCTTTCACTGAAACCCTGTTGCCAAGGGCACAGTGCAGAGAAAGCCACAAAACCAATGGGAGAAAATAATCCTCAACCTCCCCAGATGTTCCCAGGGTGAATTTTGCTTTTTCACTGTAAAACTTGCCACCCCTTTTATGACCCAAGTGCAAGTCACGCACTGACATCTCACCTAGCACACTTAATGTGATTTGTTGTAGTAGATGGCCCTAAACATGAGAGCTGCCTCTCTAGCTCTGGACTATGCAAGGGGAGCTCTCCACACCCAGAATGAAACCTTGGGATGCCGTCCCCCTACAACCTAACACTACAAATAACAAGGGCCTCCAAAGCTCTGAAAGAGGAAAGCAGATTGCCTTTCACCCAGGTTACTAGTTACACAAGTACGAGAAAATCTTTGAAGTTCAACTGAATTACCCATATCCTCACTTTCTATATAATTTACGGGAAAAAAAGACTGAAGGCGTTTGAGAGACCAGCTTTATTAGAGGGATTTTAGCCTGAATGTAGCCAACGAACTGGCAGAAGTCTAAAGCAGAGCTGGTCACCCTTGACTCTTCACAATTGTTGGAAAGAGCGACAGCTCTCCAGCGTGATTCATCTGCCCTATCTCAGCACTTATCTTAAGGGGGGATGAATCACCCAAGAGGTGCCTCTCTGTCTCCCATGGTTATATGGGAAGCCAAGAGCGACTAGCCCAAACTGAGACATGCAAAATTCAGTGGGCTATAGCCAGCCTCCATAGCAGCATGCTGCTGGTGCAACCATCAGATTTGCAGCAGGAGCACGGATGGACTCACTAAAAAGCAGCTTTGCAAAACTGAGGTAAAACATTTCAAATTTGCCCATTAATTTCTGGAGCTCAGCTTAGAGCATCCAGTGCACCCGGGACTGCTCTCTACCCTCAGGGCCAGCTCACACAGATTAGCCCACATCCACACCCTCAGACCCACATACTCTTCCTAGATGCCTCCTGGGAATGGTCCCTGTCCTGTCCTATCTCCCTAAATGTGCCTGGGAATTGCTTGGGAAAGGGCTCTCAGTCCAGGACAGAACAGTGCCAGGAACCATTTTCACAATTTAATGGCAGAAACGGTCTTGAGTTGGTGTCTGTGGGCATGGAGACATCTGTGATCGGAGGAAACCAGTGGCAGGAGACACACTGAGCACCTTCAAAAATTAAACCTTGGCCATTCTGACTTCACCTCCTGATATGAGCTACACGCTTGTAACTACGCTAGTGATAACCTTCCCAGTTCAGTTCCTTATTTACTGAGGAATACAAAACAATTGACTTTCTAGATGTAGCATGAGGTTTATTTATTGCAACTTTTCAATGCACAAAACATAGACAGACGAAAGGCACCAGAAAGAGCCAAAATCATACAGTCGCTACTATCCCCTTTTACAATCTCGTTTAATTTACAAAGTGTCAAGCCCGATACAGTGTCATTAGCCATCCCTACATGCATACTGCAGCCTACCGCCACTTCAGAATTGATCTGTTCGGTAAATCCCACGGGTAATTTAAAAATCAAGCCAAGTACGTAGACAGTATATACAGTAGTACTGCTTGCTGGTAGCTAGCTGCATGCATAATTGTACAAACTATTAGAGCTGGTTTACATTTTCTGTTATGTTGACTGACAACTTATAGTTACATAGAGAAGAAAATATTTAAGGGAAATAGCTAGAGCAGAGTTAACTGAAGGTTGAACTTTCAACCTCTGATTGATGCTGCTGCTACACAGCTCCTATTAATCGCGTCTTCCGGAGTGCCCAGAAATGCTACTTCCTAATCGGTGTCAGTCGTATGTATTTTAAAAACTAAGCTGAGGATTTCACTCCCACTGATCATCTCATCAAAAATTATTTCCCTGCTGGGCATGATGTCAATTTATCTCCACTGAAATTAACATAATTTCTGCAAATTGCACTCCTTTAAGCAGCAGGTATTAATATTAGAGTTAGACTAGACCATTTTCTAAGTGAATTTGGCAGGACAAACTCTTACTTTTGCAAATTGTACCATGAAAAACTTAACCTTTACCACCAGTCAGCTTAAGTGTTTTGTCTAAAAGGTTTTTGAGTCTTCTGAGCAAACGTATGCAGTGAAATATGTATTTTGACAACTAAGGACTGAATCCTTCCTGTCTAGAGCTTACCCTTTCGCTCCAGGGTCTGAGGGTCTCGTGTTTCTGAAACACACACTTGGTGTGCATTTTAGCACCATGTCAAAGAGCAACGCTCAGAGAAGCACAGGCACTTCTATTAGGGAATGAAATCAAGGGTGGTACCACACCGTTCAGATAAAATCCTTTGCAAAAGAGTGCATAAATGTCAAGCGTTAGTGTGGTTATTGCCCTGCACAGGTAATTATCTGCCCCTATGTCCCTAGAAATTCTGTCTTTTGGATTTCTGCAGAAGAATGATGGAAATGCTGAATAGAAATAAAGATTTATTGACTTAAAGTGACTCTACTGTGTATTTTAAGACATATTTATAAGCAACAGCTGCAGCAGCAATTATAATAAAATTAATATTCAGAATTCATTTCATGATACAAAAATAAAATGAATAATCCATCAATATAAATTGACTTGAGATGAATATCAAATTGCAGAATCTTTAGAGCAATTCTCTTTGCTAATCTACATGAACATGATCTGGATTGAAGGGATCTGTATGGTTCAGCATTAACCAAGCAGGGAAAAGTCTGGCCTCAAACTGAGGTACGTAACACCAGGCAGCTAGCAGAAGTGTCTCAAAGACTTCTGTGCCAATATGGCCAGTGCCTTTGGTGAGCTCTGCCCCTGTGAAGCCGTTTGCCTTGCTCCCCTTAACTCTAAAGACCAGGCATAAAATACCCTTAGATACCTAGAAAAGCAGGTAGACAGCTAAGGACATTAACTAGACGGACCAAACGACACGGGTATTTTAACAAGGCTCCTTGTCCAACCTACCGAGGCACTTTTATAAATGTCACTTCATGCCTTTACGCTTCTTTGGGGGCCTAAATACACTTGCAAATCTCCCTTTAATATTTTTAAATACTTTTAAGCATGCCTCTCCATGTTCATTAATGTGAGATCAGTAGATGCACAACCAGACAGAACCCCATTTCCCCAAAGTAATGCTTTTTCATTTATAACATGCAAAATGTAGGGAATTATAACAGCATTTATTAAAAAAAAAAAAAAGTTGTCAAGCTATTTGAAATATCAAGACAAATGCAAATCAAGTCTAATCCTTTGGGCTTGAGCAGTGGCAGTTCATGGTGCGGTGGTGATTCCTACATGCTCTTTTGATTACAAGGCAAGTAGAAACTGGAGAACAGAAATATGGCACATTGCCTTGGAGCAGGCTTGCCCGCCTCATTTTGTTTGCTTTTTATTACAGTGGGTTTTAGTTTCTTCATTCTAGAAGTTTCACTGAGAACAAGTGCTTACCAAACTGAGCGAGGGACGAATAAACTCCTATTAAACTAAGAATAGCAACTCCCCATCCCTCGTCCCCCTCTTCCCATGTATCCAAATGGATGAGGAGAAATATATAGGATTGCATTACCTCTGTCATTTTTGGCTTCCTGGAGCTGGACGGGACAAGCCTGCCTGCCTCTGGACGTGGAGCAGTAGCCATGGTGTAGGTTTCCTTGCTCACCTTCTGCTTGGACCTCAGGAGGGACAGGGCTGCTTTCGTAGATATACCCGGAAGGTTAGGATTATACAAGCTAATACACCAGCTGGCGTACACTGAAGACCGTCGATCGACTTGCTGGATATGATTTGGCTTTATGTAGTTTAAATAGCACCAACTGACATTAGTGGTTGTGTGGAGACTGGGGAACTGAAGTACCTTCTTCGTATCTGTACCTTCTCGAGACTTCAATGCCCTACGAGTGACCTCAGACAGAAGTGCAGGGCTTGAAGGGTTTGGTGGAGACTGCTCCACCAGTTCTTTGGAGTCTTCTTTCTTCACGGGTTGCAAAGGTGCCTTGCTGAGGAACTGATTGCCAGCTGGCTGCTTGTACTCTTCCAGTGACTCAAAACTCGGAGAACCTGAACGGGACACAGCTTGTTGCAAAGTACTTGGGACTTCCTTTGGCTCTGACTGCTCCAAGGACAAACTGGGTGGTGTTTCAACCTCTACCCTTCCTTGGCTTTCTGCAAGAAAGTGAGATTTATCCTGCTTTTTCCCTTCCTCTGTTGCACTGGGTGGCTTCACAACTTCCAGCTTCTCTTCTGCTTCCGACACTTCCTCCTCTTTCACTCTCTTCTGCTGTTGTGTTTCCATTGTCAGCTCCAAACTACCAGCTGGAGAGAGCATCCTTTTACTTCCACCGACTGTTGATGGGCCTCCTTCCAGTCCAAGGACGCTGTCTGATGGGGAGGTGAGTGGCATATAGCCTTTCCGTTCTGGTAAGGGTAAGGGCACTCTCAGATACGGGCTCTGGAAAATGTTTCTTTGATCTTCTGTGATCATCTGTGCCAGATCAAAGCCCAGCTGATGAACATCGGCACTACAGACCAGGGTACCCTTGGGCTGGCGATCATCGAATTTTGGGAGAACGATAGAAGAGGAACTGCACTGAGATTGAGTGACCAGAATCTGTGAAAGCGTTGTGTACATCGCACTCCCGTAGGATGGCATATTTGTCTGTATGCGAACGGGGACAACAAGCGACACCATTGGGTCTGACCGCGTAGGAACAACAAGCTGAGAGGCAGATATGGACACTGAAGGACTTGTGCAGGTCAAAGGATGCAACCTACTGTCCGAGCCGTATTCTGTGCATGGGGAAAGACTGGAGGTTCCTGCTGCTGGGAATAAACTGGATTTGATCTGCGGTAAATGTCCACCAGCTTCACCTGGCAACTGCAGAGCAAACTGAGACTGAAGAGGCAGAAAAAAGGCTGAAGGGATTGGTGAGGAGCCAGGGTAATGCACCGGCAGGAATGAAGGATGCTGCCTGAATGGCACCTCGGCAGGGTGAGACATTAAAGGAGGAGCGATATGAAGCGGGCCCGGGTGGATGAGCGTTTGCGGGAGAGGCAGTGGTGGGGTCTGGAATATGGAAGGAGGAATCTGAGGCATGGTGAACTGAGCAGAGAGGATGTCAGACATAGTGTGTGCGGCGAAGAGCTCTGCGGACTGCCCTGGCTGTGGCAGGAGGTGCTGGTAGGGAAAAATAGAAACTTGCGGGGACATGAACTGCTTTTCCTGCAGCGTTAGCTGTGGTACGGGATGATGAAATACTTGCAGAGCTTCTGTGTACGGCTGGGTATATGCTGGCTGAGGGCTGTCTTTTGGCTGACCCTTTTCACTTGGGTAAGTACCATGAGAGGGCAAAGGGGATGAAGATGTCGGCTGATGGGGCAAACTTGTCGAAGGAGATTTACTTGAAGAAGGAATTGGATCTTCTGTCTCGGTCCGGCCTGTTGGGGCTGAGTCTGGCTCATGCTCTGGGTGTCTAGTGAGGGATGCTTGCCTCACTAGAAAGCATTTCCTTCTCTCCTGTGGACCCGAGGAGGCTGAGGGGCCGGGGGTTGAGGCAGGAGTGGATGACAAGCTCCCATAGTCGAATGATTTACTGCGAGTCTCTGACATCTGGGAAGGATGGGACACATTTGGTGTCTGCTCAGAAGCAGATCTCCGCATTTCCCTGGAATGATGATGGTGGCTTGGTACCATCAACATATGTGAGCCAACACCAGGAGGCTTTGGGTGGGACTCAGAGGGCTGGCTTGTTGACTCTGACTTGCTGTGATCTTCACGATCAAAGGAGACAGAGTGGCTGGAGCCGTGGGATATGCTGCTTTCCTGACTTGGGCTTCGGGTGAGAGAGACTGATTCAAAACTGGATTCTCCGGAGGACTGAGCCATTTCTGCCAGCCGCAGCCTCTTCTTTTTTGGTGGGAGTTTCTCTGCAGGGAGCTGAGAAAGGGTCTGGCTCCTCTGTGGCCACTGAAATTCCTCTGTTTTCTCTGGCTCTTTCGGAGGAGGCTCTGGCTCCGTTTCTGGTCTGTCAGGCTCTTCCGTGACCAGAATCTCTGGGACCTGGATGTTGGGCTGGCGTACCAGCTTCGGCTGCAGGGAGTGAGGCGGTCGGCTGTGCTGGGGTGTCGGCTGAGATGAGTACTGTGACAAGGGTTTGTCTTCTCCTTCCAAGCTGCTCGCCTGCTCGACGGAGTCCGACTTCTCAAAGGAGCTCGTGTGCTGGATGACGGAGATCTCCTTTGAGGTTGTTCTTCTCTCTTTGCCCTCTGCACTTGAAGAAGGTTTGGTATTTCTGGAATGAAAGCTGACACTGACATCAGAAGGCGCGGATTTACCCACATCTGCTGGTGACTTAATGGATTCACGGGTTAGGTTTAAAGCAACATCAGATGATGCCGGGTTTGCAAACTGAGTCCCTGGCCCTGTACTGGAGGAGGCAGTGTCAGACAACTCAAAAGCTGGAGGCTCCTCATCATCACCAAGACTCTTTTCCTTTCGTCTTTTTCGGAGCGGGGTGAGCTCCAGACTGCTCCCTAACTTGTAATGCATCATCTGGGGCCATGTGTCAGGATCTGCAACACTTTTCTCAGTCTCTGAAGAGGTATGGGAAGTGGAAGAGTGAGGCTTTGAGAGTTGCAGTTCTGAACAGTAGTATTTCTTATGGGCTTCATAATTATCCCTTTTCTTATACCGAGCACCACATATGTTACACTCGTACATGAACCCTTTAACTTTCGGGCCCTTCCGTGACTTTTTGGTGAGATCGCTTTCCTTGGTTTCAGGCTCCTCTGGAGGTTTGGAAACAGTTTCTTTGTTCGCAGAGCTAACCTCCTCCGAGACGTATTCTACTCCCAAAGGTAGCTCAATAGCTGGTTGTCGTTTTAGCATTCGAGGATGGGAAGAAAATGCTTGACTGCGGCTTAAGACTTCAGGCTCCATGATGTGATCATCAAATGAATAGCTACCTCTAAAGGTATGTGGGGAGCTTATAGTGCATGCAGCAGAAGGCATTGAGTGGCTTCTTAGGAGAGGCACTGTCTCTGTGGCACTGTGGGATTGCTGAAGTGACAACAATGATTGTTCGGGCTTAATTTTTTCACCATGCGATGTCAACACTTTCGATGCATCCAGTTGGCTACTGGAACCAGACTTGATATCAAATTGAAACGGTTCTCTATATACACCAGACTTTGGCGATTCAATGCTGCTACGTCTAGATAAAGAGCTTCTTCTAGGCTTAACACTATCTATTTCACTGGTATCTACAACAGCTTCATTAATTGTAATTAGCTTAGTGATGTGTTCAATAACCTGTGTTCTAGGCACAGATAATGGTACCATACTAGGTTTCTCTTCGGTAGACAGGTGTGGAAACCCCTGGGTTGTGTTTGCAGCTAATGCTGCAGTCCTTTGCCCAATTCTACCACATTTTCCAAAAATAATTTCTGCATAAGATTTTGCGTTAGTATTTGGGGGGCTGATCTGCTGCTCTGCGCTTTCTGATCTTGAGAAGTAGCCTGACTCAGTACTCCCTTTGCTCCCGGGGCTCAGGAAAGCTTGTTCATCTATGACCTTCTTTCGTTCACTTAAGCGGAGTGCAAGCTTCTGCTTTATAGTATGGGTATCTTCAGATTTATGGCTCAGAGCATGGTCTGATGATGGCTCCGCAAACTGGGTGCTGTCCTCAAGAGACTGAGACATACTGGAATGAGACAATGAACATCGGTCGTGGCTGGAGCCCTGGCTCCCTCCACTCAGCAAACTACTGGACAACAGGGTGTGCTTCTGCCTGGGTGAGAGCTCTACCGAATGGCCCGACATCGTACCCGTTTCCTCCTCTGAATCTGTGCTTTCTCCTTCTGTTGGCTCTTCGAAGTCCTCCCCACCAATCCTTTCCATTTCCAAGCTTGATGGATACATCTCCGCTCCGATCCCTGAGGCCAGCCCAGCTTTTATTCGATGAGCATGAGATTTCCTATGTTTATACAAATTGCTCTTAGTCTTAAAAGAAAACCCACATGGAATGCAAGGGTATGGCCTCTCACCCGTGTGTGACCTGATATGTTTTTGGAGCACACTTGGCTTCGCACAAGGCCTGCTGCAGTACTGGCAAATGTATTTGCCTGGCTTCTGAGGTTTCTTCTCCTTCTTGTGCACTTCCTCAGCTTGTTTTAAGGAAACCTGTGAAGGGCGAGGGATATAGACCTTTTGAACGGACGGCATGTCCTCTCCAGGAATGATCGGTGAATGGGAAGGTAAGAGCTGGCCGTGGTGAGAGTGAAGCCCGGGTGATGAAAAGGAGCCAGAGGGACCTGGTCTTACTGGATCAACTAGCTGCCATGTGGGACCTTCGAGGACATGCTCTGGTTTCCCAGGAGACATGAATGCTGGTGACAGCGCGTGCTGCTGAAGCTGTGAAACGTGGGGAGGATGTTCAAAAGAGGAAGGCTTAGGCTGTTTCTGATGTCCAGTCTTCTCCTGAGACTCCTCTCTTGGAATCGGCAAAGAGCCAGAAAAGTGCTGCTGCGATATGATGTCTCGGAGAGGGGTTCCTTGCGAAGAAGCGGAGCTGCCCTGGTACGTAGCTGCGGATGAAATACTGGCTTGGAAAGCCTCTCCTTTGGGAAGCCTTTTTCTTGGACTTTCCTCAGCCTTTTTTGTGCTCTTCTGGCTTTGTTCAGGATCCATGACCTTAAAAGGGTCTTTGAATGCTATTTCGGGAAGGTTTTGGCAGGCTTCATTTACGAATAACGAAGGTCTCTTCTGTAGATTCCCTGTTTTGCCTGCATTTGCTACGAAGCTGGAGCCGCGAGGAGATGGTTGTTGATTTAAGATTTTACTAAAGTGTCACTAGTTGCTATTTGATTCAAAAAAAAAATGTTTCAAGGTCAATAAAGTTCACATTGGTAACACATGACAAACTACTTCAAAGAGAGAAAACTTTCCAAAACTTCTAGTCCAAATATTTTCCTTGTGAACTTGGTTAAGGCTTTAAACCTTGCCATTTTATTTCAGTTGACAGTGGCAAGCCTTCAAAGTCAAGATGCAACCCACAATGTGTCTCTTGTTTGTTATGCAAACCTTTGAAAACTTGAGACTTTAGTGCTCATCTCATAATGATCTTTTTTTCCTGTGCAAGGAAAATAACACTGAATGGTGGATGTCCCCCTGTGTCTTCCTTCTGTTCCACTTTTGAGTTCAAAAGCCTCGGAAAAGTATTTCCCACATTTCTGCAATTACATCCAAAAGAAAACAAACAGAAAAAATTAATTCAGTATTTGTATTTAAGTAATTAAATGCTGCTACTTTTATAGAGGATGACAGTAAATATTTAGCACAAAAGAAATTCAGAAGAACTGACTGAATGTCTACCATTCATGAGACATCACTTTCAGTGGTAATCTAAACATAAACTGTACAAAGTCAAACCTGGGGACTCCTGCTCAGTTTAATGCACACATAACCTGGCTCTGCAGCAGTAACCAAAGACAGTAACTTGAAACACAGATAGTTTTGAAAAAAATGTATTAAAACGGTTTCAAACTTGAATTCCTTCTAATCTCCTGCAAACATTTATGGTTTTACAACTTTTATAATTATATTTCTCTTCCAAACAGACTACACATTAAAGCTGACTAAATACAGAGAACTGCCTCATGCAGCACATACATTCACTGACAAATAAAAAGCAAATCTTCTCTGCGTAAAATCTGCTCTTGAGCTTGCAATGATCTCCAGCGTCATTTACAACAACAGTAGGTAAAGAGAAAGCACTCACACTCTTTTACTGAAATGTTCCCTCTTTAATTTCCTGCCTTTTGCTACCAAACAATGGTGCAAATTCAACTTCTATAGCGTGCACGTATTTCATACAGGCGGGATGTCAAAATTGACTGTCTATAAAGGGGAACTCTTCTCACAAGGAATTTGAATTAAACCTACCACCCTTGTCAGCAAATACAGCTATTAATGAGACACTTCGGGAGGAAATACTCCGATTCCACTGAAATGACAGCATCACCAAGAGGTGGAACAGAAAATGGTGTATTCCTAAGGAAAACAAGGACGGTGCTTTTTAAGCAAAGAAAATTGATATATGCAATTTAGAATGAGAAGAGAAGTATCTTCCCTCTTTATGAAGGGTGCAGTGCCTTGCTATGACAGAATTGCATTGGTTTAATGATGAGAAATTGCTCAGGGCCCTGATGCTTTGACCCTGCCCCATGCATGAGGAGGGTGCATGGATGGGGCTGAAGTGTAAACCTGGCAAAACAGAGAAACACAGGGGACTGAGATTTTAGCTGCACAATGGCCCAACTTCATCTTGAGAAGCAACAGTGAAGAGCCAGCAGAAGAGGTTGGTCATGTTCAACACAAAGTCCTCCAAAGATTACCCACTCCTTATTCATTCCTACAACCCTGTGGATGCTCCACATTCTATAAGAACAGAGAGATATGGAGCATAAGGTTTAATTTAGCAGAGTCTAAAGATACGATAACACCTTAGGATACGCTATGATCAACTGGACTGGCTATTCTTTGGACACCTAACCTTAGGTGGCCAAAAGTCGGGGTTCAAGGTCTCAGACACACCTCCCTGTACTATTACGGAGAGAGGCAGGTGCCAATGAGGGACCCAACAGGGGCAATGCATCCCACGTTAAGGTCTCAGATAAGTGAGATTGATTGTCCTGAGATGTCATCTCTTCTTGATTTGGTTAGTGGCTTGTTCAGCCAGCTGTGACACCCACATCTTAGGTAAATGTACAGAAAATCAGTTCTATCCTTGAACTTCACCTTCCTTTTCCCCAAATACAGGTTCTGCTCCCCTCCAGGATGAGCTTCACATCTTCCCAGGACTTGCAGAGCACCTGCACTTGCCGCAACATGCTAAGAAAGGCATCACATGTTTATGGACTCATTGCTATGAGGAGTAATTAATTACAGTTTGAAACCCCTTTTTTAGAGTGTGCTGGCTCCTTGATGCTGACTAAACCAACCGTGGTCTGGGCTAGACTTAAAGCACTGTACTTACAGCAAAGGACTTACTCAAGATCAAAGGCAGTTGTGGAGCTGATTTATCATGTTGATTTTGGGCCAAGATACTGTTGTTTGCCCCGCTCATGACACACAGAGCACATTAACTTGGTAGAACTGGATTTAAGCAGAGACTTTTTCAGCAAGTGCAAAGTGAACACTGCCTCCCATAAGCTCAAACACTCACATTTAAGAACTGCCAACTCGAGAATACCTTAAAAACATTTTAATACTGTGTTTTCTCTTATAGCCTCCATACCAGTTCCTAAGTATATATAATTTGGGTTGCGAGGAAGCGTCCTGAGATGATTCAGTATCATCTCAGACGTTCAGACCATCTTCAGCCTTGTCTGATGAACACATGCACCCCAGCTGATTTTGTTAGGAAGTCTGCACAAAAGTTAACATTTAAAGAATTGGTCAACAAACCAGCGCACCTGCTGCCTACAGCAGCGAGCCCAGCCACTCTGGGGCCATTGGGGCTACTTCCGACATATTTTTTCCATTACTGGATATGGCCCCTGGAAGGGCAAAGGCAAAAGATAAGTCTCCTAGCTGGATGCAGTTACTCCAGCTTGATAACTCTCCAAGGGAAATTTGACAGTGCAAAATAAAGTGGCAGAAAAAACAAAGTCCACCCAGCTAAAAACTGTAGCAGGGTTTCTCCCCTATGGACTTGGAGGCATGGCAGAGGAAGGGAATGAGAGCTTCCATAGCGCTGGTGGCAGATGCCTGACACTGCTCTGCCCATCTCAGATACAACCTAGAGTAGCTAAGGATCATCTCGCTGCATGAAACCAGGTAGATCTTGTTCCCGCTGCTCTCTCTTTTGCCTGACGCATCCCTCCAGCTGGCAGAGGCGAGGGAGCTGGCGCGAGTCAGGCCTCCACAGAGCTCCTTGCACACAGGCAGCTTCCTGCTGGCTCCTTCCGGCAACGCAATGGGACTAACGTGGGTGGGAAAACCTACTCCCTTTTTTTTCCTTCATCATTTTCCTTCCAGTTCCTATTCTCTTTACCTTGGTCAAAATCTTCAGACTTCAGCCTTTCAATATTCATTACATTTTCCCAGTTCTCCCATTCTTTCTCAGAAAAGGCACATCTTTTGCTTTTACTTTCCTCTCCTCCTCCTCATGACCTCAGTAGCTTCTTCCCTCTGTCACGTATTATGCCCGTACCATTTTTTTGTATCACTTTCACTTAGCATCTACTCTGCACTGTGCGCTCTGTAGAACAGCAGAACAGCAGCTAAGACACAGCGAGGCAGCGCATGGCACTGGCACAACATCAGCAACTCTTGAAGAAAAAAGTCACATGGATTTTACGGCACACGGTTTCCAGCTGCTAACATTGCATGTCTGTGGCCAAATCCAAAGTACAAGCTCTAAAACTGGGGATTCCAGCTATTATTTCTATTCAGATATAATTTCTCAGGGTGTTACTTGAAATGCAATGCAGCGAACATGAACAGAAATGCTTGTTTTCTTCGCAATGACGGAAACAAAGACTGCCACCCTTATCACAGGAGCTAACCAAAGAAATCAATGACAAAAATTCCTTCTGATTTTAATGGGATCAGAATTTTACCCTAAAGTCTGAGACAAAATGCTTGGAAATGCCCTTTCAGAAAGTCACAGTTGGTTTTGAATTACCTTCATATAGCTGAAATTAATTCCTGCAGAGAGGCCCAGGCACCCAGTCTCTTCCAATCCTAAACCTCACCTAAGCCCTCCTACAGGGCTTGAGGAAGAGCTAACCAGTGTCAAGCCTTAGGCTGGTTCCTCTGTGCCTCGGACTATCACCACACATATGCGGCCACGCACCCAAACAAGCTTTTTACCGTTGGATTTGGGACTGAAACCCCCCATAAGTGAGAAGAGAAACACTGCAAGCTGCCTCTGACATCTGAGCTCCAGGTGGGAACATCACTGAAAAGACATCTGAAGGCATCAGGACTTGCTCTACTTTGCGGTTGGCCTCCAGATATCATTCCTTTCAAGAGATGTGGAAAACTGCAGTGTTTGGCTTGCTGTCACTTGCCTTTTGCTTCCAGGACACTGAAACATCTTGTTGCAGTGGATCCTTAAAACCCTGTTAGTGGCTAAACTGTTGTTTGCAATACTCCAGCAGATGGAAGGGTCTTACCAGCTGTTCGGTCCTGTCTCAGCCAGACTGAGGTCCAGCACAATTAATGGGAAGCTATTACCACTCTGCCTTTTCTATACTCTTCCAAACACAACAGCATTTTCTTCTATATACCAAATTTTAGCCTGTTTTTAAGGATGCCAAGCTCATCTGAGAATGCCAGGTTTGCTACTGGAAAATCCACTTGTTTATTCCTCATGATAACTATTAAGGTATTTGGTCAATTTTAACCAAATTTAACCAATGACAAACACATGTGACATATGTTAAATATATTTTAAAATCTTAAAGTTTTGTGAAAGAGAATGAACTAGGCAAAGCACAAGTTCCATTTCTGCGCCACTGAGGGACAGGTACAGCTCCTCTCCTACTGGCAGCCACTGAAATGCCCTGTCTCCAGAAAAGCTACATTCAGCATCTACCCCTTCTTCATCTACAGAGGAGTCAGCCTGGAGAGACACATCTATGGGAAACCAGACCCCTTTTTTCAATAGCTCATGATGTTCCTCAGTTCTTACAGCAAACCTGCAAGCCCACGCTTTATAACAGCCGACAATGTGCTGGGCATTCTGCTACCAGGAGATCGTGGTTGCAACCAGATCCCAGCTGTAGCTTTAAAAGAAAGGACAGATGCCACCTCCGACATTCGAAGTGATTTATGACCGAGAGGGATTTACAATGCAAACAGCGGGCAGCAATACCAGATCTCCTGTCGTTACCTCTTGTAAGCAGACTCTGTAATACACAACGCTGCTGCAGCACTGGGAGGACTCACCAGGCAAAGGTTTCTCTAATGTATTGAAGAAAAAGCAAAGCAAACCAGACAAACAGAAAAGCAAGTCCTGTTCCCAGGCTGAGTCCACTGCAAAGGGCAGCGCACACATCCAGGATAAGTCACGAGAGAAAAAACAGAGATTACTTACAGTGGACTTGGTAGTCTGTAATTTTGACGGTGTCTCTCTTTTGTTTGCCCACGATTTAATTCAGTCTGTAAAAGAAACAGCACATTGGGATTGTAATGCGCGTGTATGAAAATGCCATCTCAGCAGTGAGCACAGAGGACTTACATCAGGTGCCCTGATGGAGAGGATTGCTTGGTAACCGGAACAGTACACAAACTCAGTCCCAACAGCTGGAGGAGCCCTGGGTGACCGCGTTCACCTCCTCCAGCACGTTTACCCTGATGGTGACATGCACGCTCGCAGCAAACACGTTGCCATGGGGTATTCCTCCTCCTGGACGAGACTGCAAGGGAAACCACAGCCCGGCTGGCGTCAACTGGGGGCAACGGGCAGATGCAGCACAGACAAGACAAAAGCTCCGTACCCTGGTGTGGATTTCAGATCTGCTCTGATATTAACTATTCAGATCACCACACAGGTGCCTCAGCACTTCCTCCAAAGCCCGTATTTATTCCTGAGTTTCGCATTTAGACCACCTGTAGTTTTAAGCAAACCACTTTGTTCCTCCATGCTTGCCTTCCACGAAGCTCCTAACACGACTGAATTGATCTACATATGGGTCAGGTTTAGATAAAGGGAAGCAACATCCCAAGTGAAGATCTACTTTGAAAAATGACCCTGAGTATGGACCATGCTCCAAGCATACTTTAAATACAAAGAAAAAGACATTTGCTTCAGAGACAACAAGCACTGCAACTCCACAGAGAAATGTACAGTTCCTCCAGGCTGATGTCCCCATCACCAAATCCTGTGTCCAGTGGTGCCTGTGCAACCCCCTCTGCAGCAGAGGGGCTTGGACCTGCCACCAGAGCCCAGCTCAGAGAATAACAGAGTCAGGACTAAACACCGCTCTCTTCCTTTCCTACATGGTCACAACGTCTCTGAACCACTGAAGGAACAAAGGGTGGCAGCACACACTGCTCACTAAAGCACCTCCAGAACACAATTCTGACTGCACAGAAACCCTGGTTTTCACGAGCAGTTTAAGGTCTATCAGGCTTAGTCATGAATTTGTGAAAGCTTCAAGGGGCTTCGTGTTCAGACACAGTAACTCCTGTCTCTGACTTAACGGCTCATGTGCCCAAATATTCCCAAAGTTTTGAGCTTCACTCCTGCCACCTTCTCCAACCTGCCTTCAACCCCAGCTTGCTGCCACCTTGTCTTTTGATGATATTGTGTCCAACTCTGGACTGCATCTTCCTTTTCCCTCCAGGTCGCTGCCACCACAGACATGACCATGCTATTCAGATCTCCACCTCCCCATCCTCTACCTATCCCTGAAAACACAGAGGCTGCAAGCCCTGGTGCCACGCCCTGTTGCCAGCTCTGTAAAGCTGGGGTTGCAGCAGGGAGCTGCTCCACCAGCCTGCTTCTTCAGACAGCAGAAGCCCTGGGCATGTGCCAGGTCATCCTGACGGACACGTGCCCCTCTGCACAGACACCAATTCCATCCAGGCCGATAGGGACATCAAATATCTCAATGAGTTTTTAAACTAAACGCTTTGGCAAGCAGCCTCCTCTTGCCCGAGGAGTCTTCCCAACCACAGCCATGAGAAAAAGGTCACTTTTTTACCACTTAGGTTTTCATTACAGTTTTACCATCCAGGCTCCCAGAAGCTATAAGTTCAGGAAGAACGAAGTGGTGGATGGATGCACTTCAGCGCCTGAACGCAGCCCTGTCTCCTCCCAAAACCCAAGTTCAAAGTTGAAACAAGTTTGGTGAAGTGTCATAAACTGCATTTGAACCCTGCAGCCACCACAAACCCTGGCACGAGGAGTACTCGTTTGGCTGGGAGAGGGCTGAAATTCCATCTCCCTTGAGGCCACCCTTCCTAAAATCCAGCCAAGTCTCAGACAACAGCTCAAACCACTTAAACCCCGCTAGTATCGGAAATCACCTGGTGACTCCATGCTGTGTTATGAACGCAGCATCTGTAAGAGGAAAGGTGTCCCTGCAACCACCATGAGGCATCCATCTACGTGGTGATGAAATGCAAGACTTGACTCTCCTGCCCCTTAGAGAGCTGGATGTCAGGTCCCAGGTCCCAGGTTCCTGTCCCAGCCCCACCACCAGTGTGGTGTATTTCATCTTTCCAGGTAGCGCCCTGGGTCCTGCTCCCACCTTCAGCCCAGCGCTCGGAGTTCTGCTCTGTGGGTGAAGAGCGGTGAGCAGGACAGATTCATTGCTGAACTTCGTGCACCAAGAGACCACGGGGCCACACAGGTATTTCTTGTTCACACCCAAGGTCGATGCAGGGTTTGGACCCAGCAATTAGCCATCTCCACAAGCCATAATTTATCCATCTGTGAGTCCCACTGATGCGCTCAGTGTCACATGCCACAGCAAATAAACGCTGCCACGAGCCGCTGAGACACTGAGAGAGGAAACAGGGGATGTGCTCACAGCTGGCTGCGAGATGGATGGGAGCAAAGCAGGGCAGATGCACGCAGGCACCGCTGCAGGTAGAGACGTCCAGCAGCAGTTAACCTGACGGGCTCTAGTAAAGCCCCTAATGTCCCCTTGCCCATCTCTAGTCCATACAGCATTGCCACATCCATGGTGCCTGCTCTGGACAGCCAGTCCTCAGGTCACCCCCCCAGTAAGAAATTCCCCAAACCACTGCCAACAGCGGCATCATGCCAATTGTGAGTGCAGTTTCTAGACTGAAGGGGGTAAGAAGCTGTGGGGCTCTTTAATCCTCCTCCCCTCTTCCCCAAGGAACCATGAACAAGCAGTGCTCCTCCTTCCACTCCAACATCTGCTTCTGCTGGAGACAGGAGGACTCTGCTCTAACGGGAGCTGAAGTTCTCCCGAGTGGGCGTGTGGGGCCAACGTGGGGCAGGCACAGCCCTGCACACAGGGGCAAGGGGACGTCCACGCTGACCCCCAGCTTACCTTCCCCCCCTTGCTCTGGGGCAAGCGCTGCTTCCCTAAGTGGGTTCAGATGGTTGAAAAAGGAGGGACAGAAAGAAAAAGCACCTCTTCCACTGCTCAGAGCAACACTCAGGATTGGCAAAAGACCGCTCCCTCTGTGCTCCTCCATCTCGACAATAAAATGAGTGTGTCCATACGTAATGTGAATATTGCTCAGGTGGTTTATCTCCACCCGCAGCCCCCTCCCCTCCAAACATGGTGTCCCACCCCGCACTCACCCCACCGCATCCCCGTGGTCTGCTGGCAGAGCGGGGCAAGCAGCACAGGGAAGGCAAAGCAGGGCAGGGAAGGGACGAAAGCCACTGGGGGAAAGGCTGCAGGCATAAAAGGGCTGCCCGGTGCTGCCGGTGAGGATGGAGCATACGGTGACAAGGGTAAGGGGCCGGTTGTCCCAGGGAAGCACCCGCCACCCAGGCGAGCCGGCAGGGCACCGTGGAGGGAGCTTCTGACCTTTGCTGCTGAGCCCTGCCCAGTTGAAACACACTGCCCAAATCTCCCTCCTATCCAGGGGCAGGCGCACAGAGCAAGTTTTATTCTTTCTCAGTGGCAGCTGATTGCTAGAAAATAAATAGTTTTTTTAAAAAAGGAAATTTTTGTCTTTTCTTTCTTTTTTTTTCTAGGAAGCAGCAGCCTTTTTTTTTTTTAAAGCTGTGAACTCGGGCATCTACCAACACGATTCATGCATCTGATTCTTAACACAACTTCACACATGCGACATCTGCCAAGCTGCTGTAGACTTGTTGAGGGGAGAGGACAATCCAGTGCTAAACTCGAGTGACTCAGGCTCAATTCCCACTTCGGTTACACATTTCCTGTGTGAAACTGGGCAAGTCATCTCATCTACGGCCCGCGTTAGTCCCCGTTTCTAAACCGGGGATACTTCCTTCTTTCACAGATGTGCTGTGAGTCATCCATGAATGTCTGTGAGGCCCTCGGATACTACGGGAAGGGAGACACCCACGGAGATAAACAGGGATCCATATAACTAGAAGCAGACGGGAAGACATCCAGGAGACTTCCTCTGCTCATTAAAAAGTCTAGGATTGAATGTTGTGCTTATTAACTTTTACTCACCCCCTCCACGGTTTCAGCAGCTTCCCTTCTCGCCTATCCAGGCAGCACAGGGCACTGGTACCTGCACCGTCAGGTACGCAGACCAACGGAAGCAACTTTGAATCAAGGCATGTGCAAAGGGTTAATCTATTTTCATAACTCAAAACTGTTTTTCCAGAAAAGCATTCAAGTCAGAACCGAGTAATTATTGCAAAATCTGCATATTTTAGAGCTAAATATTCCCAGAAATATCACCACCGAAACTAGAGGGGAAAAAAAAAAGCAACCAGCCCCGTGCAGCCTGGCGAGCGTCACCGCCAGAAAGCCAGAGATGGAGCGAGGCTCTCCGCACCACGAACCCCGGGCTGGCAGAGAGCAGCTGAGAGCTCCCGTCCTGCTGGCCGCACACGCCAAACGCAGAAGACACAGCAGTTCCATCCTCCCTTGGAGGCCAATGCTCAACCCTGCCCCATCCCACGCGACCATTTGGGACTATCTGCCGGCAGAGCCAGCTCTTGCGCACGGCCTCACGCGTGCTGCCCGGACCAGCTCACGGCTGCTCCATTTCCATGCTTAAGCGCAACTGGGATTTGAAGTCCGGCTCCTGCAGACAGGAAGGGCATGCCAATACATCACTCTTATTCCAGAGGGTTTGTTGGGTTTTTTTTACAATTGTAATGAAACTAATCCTGGTTTTTTTGCTAACAAAACTCAAGGGAACCAAGTTCTTTCACAATCTTTAAGACTGCCGTCAAGAACCATTCAACACTTGTGACTGTGAAGTGGGATTATGTGCATCGCCGTCACATCTCCTCCAGAGTATTGTAAAAATCTCTGCTGTTTTCACTTCTCACATGATCGTTGGTGCAAGAAAGTCATTAGTAAACTAATATTTTGAAACTACTGCTGTGTAATGATTCTTTCAAAATTCATCTGCATTGAACACTCCAGACCTGCCAAACCAAGAGTGAGAAACCAGCTACTGGCGAGACGGAGATTCCTTCCAAGGTAACGCGTCTTGCACACAGCTGAAGCAGTAATTGCCTTTCCCCAATAATGTTCCCCCTGCTGAGACTTATGGTTAAACTCCTGTATTGAGAAACCTTCCAAAACATTTCCACATCGTTTCAAACCACAGGAGTGGAAAAAAAGAAAGAGACGACTATAGTTCAGATGGAGTTTATGATTTCTGCTCAATCTCATAATTGTAGGGTGAATCAGTGGGGAATGAGGTTTTAGTCAAGACCACTGTCCCTGGTCTCATGGCCAGCCAGCTTTGTAGAGATCAGCTGAAAACGGTTTCCCTTGACCCTCGCCTGACTTACTGATGAGCCTCGCCACAGAGACTGCCCGTCCTCCTTCCACGGATGCACACGGCCATGTCCAGACAGTGCTGCTGAGCACAGGAGTCGCTGCACACTGGCTGCTCACTTCTCCATTTGCCTTGTGCAGAAGCCGACCGGCCAGTGGATAGTGGAGACACAACGCAAAACCTAGGCAGATACAGGCAATGTCCCAGATTATTTTGCTGTATGAGAAGCCGAATCTTGCTTCAAGATGAAGCTTGCCCTTCTGCAGAGAGCACACACAAAGCCTAGACACTGAGATGGAGTGAGGTCCTTCCATGTCTCTGGGCCTCACGGTCAGAAAATTGATCCTGCCTCCTTTTACTAAGTGGTGTAAGAGCAGCCTTAGTTGCTCTGAAGTTGGAGGGTGGAGGTTTGTACCTGCAGCTAGTCACCACCCTGCTTCTCCTGCCCAGAGGAACTGGTTCCTCTCACTGTCTGGTGAACTCGAGGGTTGGGACAGAGCAGAAGGAAGTGCACTACGGGAAACTGAACAAAGACAGATGAACCACACTGGAGGTCAGGCTGACAAAATGTTAAGAAACAGATAGCAGGCCATCTGTCAGACATCATACACCATGTTTCCTCATAGCGTGGGGCTCCAGTTTGAAAAGACCTGTAAGCAGCCACTGGGATGAGGAGGGGGTCCCAGCCAGACCCACCGCACCTTTGCAGCCAGGGTGGTCTGCAGACCTGCAGCAAGTCAGATGGAGCACGGGTCATGAAGATATCATTTCGCATCCGTAGGAGTCTGGGCTCACTGCACACATCTCGTCAAGCCCTATGCAAATATGTATCAGAACCCGGCTGCGCAACAAGCATTGTCTGTATTTGAGAACCAAAATTAATATCACAGTAACACAGCAGTGATTTTAGCACTCAATGCAAAAAATGGACCCCAAATCAACTACCAAAATAGAAACAAGTTCATCCCAGCACTTTCCATATTTCGTTTTACCCCGCAGTGACACACAGCAAGTCCCTGGCTCCTGCTCACGCATCTGGACTGTGCTTTCCATGGGAGACCAATTTGGAACTTCTCTCACTGACTTCAGGAGAACAATTAATGGAGTAAGGGGTTACCCAGCAGGCAAGCCTGCAGCTACATAAATTAGATGGTCAGTTAATCACCATGCAAAACAGTACTGAACGACAGAAAAGAGGCAGCAGCAGCAAGGGAGTCACGACTGTGTGTGATAATGAGACGAATTCCCATTCCTCGGAGAGTATTCTCCAGTGTTTTCTACACACAGATTTTACCACCTGTGATTTAGACCTCACGCCATACTATGTAACTCCTATACGGCTTTGCTTCGTAAGGGCACAGAAAGCTCTGCGAAAAGGCTACAGCCGTGCTCGTTTCAGGTTGGAGCTAGCAATAACTCGTTTAGCCTTCCACCGCCCTCCATGGCAGGGGTAACGCCAGGCACAAGCCTGCATGTTCTGGCTTCATCCATGATGCTCACCACCTGAATTAATATAATTTCCTTTCAGTTTATTTTGCACTTCATGGGCTTTCTGAGAGAGTAGTAGTCCTCTTAGGCTTCACTTCAGAAAAAAAAATTGTAAAAAAGAAAAGGCAACAAATGCCATGGGCTTGTTAGCTGTATTCGTTACCCCGGCCTCTGGTTTTCGGACAGCTGGTTACTGCAGGAGCTGAAGCCATTCCACAACAGGGAAAATGAGGAATTTGGGTGTATTTCTTCAACGTAAGAAGAGAGGGCTGCTTGTGGCTGATTGCAGAAGTGACCAGAAACGAAGGATTGCCAGGGCAAGAGGCGCTGCCTTGACCAAGTGCGAGTATGGGCTGCGAAGCATCACGCCCCATGGAGAACTCATCCTGCTGCCATGGTCCAGAGAAGTTTGCCCCAAGGATGTACTTGCAGGACACAGACTGGTCAGTGATGTTGCCTGCAGAGTACAGCAGGTTTGTAGGACTGAACAAAACAAAATGAGGAATTTGAAGACAATGAAAACAGAAAGAAGAAACTTTTAATATGCAAATTCCATCTCTGCTCCTTGATAATTTTACTGTGCGAGCTATTACACAAACCGCTTTTTGTCTCATTAACAATAAAACAGAAGCAATTAAGAAAATGCAATAAAACTTCAGCAAAATAAAACTAAAACAGACTCCAAGATTATTGTACAGCCTCACTAAAATGATAAAGTGATCTTTGAAGCTGACATCACAGAAAGCTTCCAGCTTGCTTTGAATACAGAAGCGAGGAGGAGAAAAGCTACAGAAAACACGTCTGTACTAACACCGTCTCTCACTGGGCACGGAGGTCGCTGGTGGCTGCAAGCTGCATTATCATTTATCCTCACGCAGAATTACAGTCCAAGCCCACAATAAGGCTCCCTCTTCACAGAGGCACAGCAAAATGGGGCAACAAAGCACCCGCTCCTGAATGCGTTCGCACCTTCATGCATATCTACATACACATCAAACTACGCAACAACACACAGCGCTCAATCAACTCATTGCTTTGATTGACAAAACAGAAACAACTGCTAAGGCTTCCCTGGCTTTGGTTTGCCGTCCTTTCGATGTCAGCACATACACACACCCAAGCTGACTCCCTTTTCTCCAATGACTTGATTTTTTTCCTGAAAAATTCATTCATGCAAGATGTGTTGGAGCGGGGCCAGAGGAGGCCACGGAGATGACCCGAGGGCTGGAGAACCTCTCCTCCGAGGACAGGCTGAGGGAGCTGGGGCTGTTC
>Ga0181612_147872_pt1 | contig 30143 bp, 10 predicted proteins | sample HoacroProtozoa21_FD_119630 | JGI IMG/M metagenome (GOLD analysis project Ga0181612, IMG submission 119630) | Hoatzin crop microbial communities from Cojedes, Venezuel. Combined Assembly of Gp0051906, Gp0051904, Gp0051908 | reverse complement strand
TGAAAGAATCATAGAATCATTAAGGTTGCAAAAGACCTCCAAGATCATTAAGTTCAACCATCAACCCAAGACCACCATGCCTGCTATGAGTTGTAAAGCATTGGAACAGTCTTCCCAGGGGAGGGGTGGAGTGACCATCCCTGGAGAAGTTCAAAAAACGTGTAGACATGGCACTTGAGGACATGGTTTAGTAGGCATGGTGGTGATGCGTTGGTGGTTGGACTTTATGATCTTGGAGATCTTTTCCAACCTGAATGATTCTACATTTCTATGATTCTGCAATATGTTCACAGATTTTTTTCTTTGGTACAATCTCATGGTCTTGTTTCTCTCAATGCACCAATATAATAATATGCAGTCATAGTGAGGTCACTGGAACAGAATCTTCATAGGACAGATATTAGTAGAATAAGAATTATGACGCATTTCTTTTGAATCCTGGACTTTTTCAAGGTTTGAGTTGGATTTAATCATCAGGTTAGTCTTGTAGATTGTAATAATCCTCTGCCTCTATTCAGTTTGGAGGTGATATTCAACATGCTCTGGAGGTTCTTTGACAGAAGTTGCAGTTGCAGGAGAGTTCATCATCAAACTGTCATTTTGCTGCAGAATCAGGGCATTCCCTTATGAATTGTAGCAACAAAGTAACAAACTTGTACATATTATGCTGTCAGTTCTGCACAAAACGTTCTGGAGGAGGTAGCACAGTTCTGTGGTGCTACTGTGTTGGTGGTTGGTTGATTGGTTTGTTTGTTTCTTTTACCATAGTAACATTATTTATTCCCTTGTTCAGAGCATGTATAAGAAACTATGCATCTTCTAAGTGTAGATAGAAGCTGAGGATTTCAGGTAGGTCACAGTCCTGTGCAACTGGACAGCAAGAGAACAGTGTCTTTCCAGACTGTCAGGCATAGAGTTGAGCCAAAAGAGATTTCAGTCTCAGCACTTGCTTCATTATGTGAAAATAAAAGGGGTGCAGAGGTGTGTATGAGCAGGTCTTCAGACTTTCTTTTGCCTTGTCTCTTGACTTATGTGATAATGAAAAGCTCTGTGAAACTGTTTTGATTTTGGCAGACTGAGAGCCATATTCGTTATTCGTCCTCCAGTCCTTCTGCTTAGAACAAGAGGTTCTATTGCTCATGTGTGTGGAGAGGTCATGTTTGCTCCTTAAAATCATTGGCAAAGAATAACAGAAAAAAAAGGAGAAGACAGAGAGAGTGGAAGAAGAGTGGAGTGTACCAGGAACCATGTTATTTCTGTTTTTTAAATGAGAAGTAAATGAATCAGATCTCCTGCCAGCATACAGTGATGATATAGGTTCCTAGGGGAAAAAATGTGAAGCCAGGTTTTTTTGTCTATGGAAGGACATAGGCCTCTGAAAAGCGAGAACCAGAAGCTGTTCAAAGAAGTTAATGCGTCAGAAACTCTCTAAACTTTATCTTTGGCTTCTGTTTGACATTAGGGACAATGCTGCATGTTCCTTTCACTGTCTTGTTACTCAGACAGTCCAACTGACTCAGAACATTCATTAACCTCTCCGAAGGAACTGTTGCTATAGACATGGCTGCCTCCCATCTACAGGGTGAGAGAGAGAGAGATTAGGGCTGAAACCAAATTACAAGAAAAGGATCAGCTTCAGCAATTCAACTAGGGGTGCACTCTGGGTTTCTCAGGTAGAACTGTCTGGTATGTTATAACATCCCAAAGTTTGGATCCTACCCTTGTCATGAAATCTCAGCTAGACTGGGGCAGACAGGTTTACTGAAATACAAAAGGGTTAACAACTGAATAAATTCAACTGAATTTACTTGGGAAATTGTAGAAGCTTGTCAAATTCTGGCATCTCTTCACAAATTCAATTCCGACTAAATACATGCTGTATAAGATGCATCACTAAAATTATGATATTTCCATAGTAATTTTTTTACTCAAAACTTGTGAAGTTTAAGAATAAAAATTGATAACTGAAACTGTTCTTTTTTAATTTTTTTCAGAATAAAATTATGGCTAAAATTTCAATATATTTACTAACGCTTTTGTGTTTTGAAACTCTGATAGAATCTTTGTGCTTTTTAGAAAATCTCTGGAGAAAAGCGAAAGAACAAATTAGACTAAACAAAAGTTGAGGAAAGTGAATATATTTAACATTGTGTATTGGTTAAAATAACAGGAAAAAATAATAACTAATAATGTTCTGAATTGAAAACTAGCTCTGAGTCTCATTAAAACCTTAACCGCTTTAGGCTTTCCCTTCTCTCACCTGCCACCCACTGATGACCTATGAGTCACCATCTATTCCAGCTTCATCTGAAATCTTTATTAAATTATTTTAAACCCTAAAGCCCTGTGTGATAAGAAAAACAACAGATCAGCTTTTATACTTTTAAATTATAAGATTATCTGTAGATAACAGAAATCATAATTTCCATGTATGTATCCACATGTATGTATGAATTAACAGCTTCAACATGCATAATTGCATAGTTTTAAAGCTCGTAAATTATGAAAAATTATGGCATTTTAGCTCATTATAGTTCACTGTTCATAAACCAACCCTTTCAGAAAATAACCGGAGGACTCTCAGATTTACTCAGAGTATCAGCCTCTGGGCAGCAAACAAAATGGTAATCAGGAAATAATTTTTTTTCCCAACTTTTTTTTTTTGTTGGTTAGTACAACCCAAAATGGCTATTGATTTAAAATCATTTTTATTCAATAACATAGAATAATAACAAAGGCACTGCTTTGTCAATGTTTTTCTCTATTAGCAAGAGCTTGGCCTTAGTCATTGCCCAGATGCTTCTCAACAATTACAGATTCTTTACTGGGAAGAAATTGCTGTTATTTACACCACAGCTCAAGGGGGACGTATGCAAGGTCACACCCCCTTCACATGCACCTTTCAAGTGTGCTCTGCATAATGGGATTTTTCTACTGGATGGTTTAGGTGCCTCCTCATTCAGCATTTCAGATTTTATTAGTTTTGCTAGGATTGTTAATTGTTCTTGTGTATTGTATAGGAAGTTAAGTAATTTAGCTATTTATTAGGTATAGTTTCATTATCCTACTATGTAGCAAGGTACTAAAAGGTAAAGGCTGCAGTATTTAACTCCTTGAAGTCGCACTGTGAGTTTGTGATGGAACAGAAAACACAGGCCTCCAGAGCACTGTTGAGTCATTTAACTTTTTGGCCAACCCTTCTTTGCCACCATTCCCTGGAATATGTGCTAGTATAAGTTCAAATCAAAATTCTTTCCCTAAATTCACAGGAGAATGGAGCGATACTTGAAATATCAACAAAGGACCTGATGAGTTGCAGCAAATAGTCAAGATAACAATAGCAAAGTGGCTGATGCTTTACAGTGTGCACAAATAGGGTGATGTGAGGCAGAGAATTACACAGGGGTCTAGGCTTCTCTATGGTGAAGCACTTGGTTAAGCTGAGGCATATGAATAATCTTACAGAAATTGTTTCAGCTTTGTTAAGTTTTGTCTAAGCATGTGGCTAATAACTCTTCTAGGCCAGGACGTTAACCATGTCTGAATGTCTTCGTCAATAGGTAAGATGATCATTCAGAGATGGTCATTTTGTGAATATGTTTTTATAACTCCTTTAAAATACAGATTTATGTCACTGATGACTCATATGATGGAAAGAGCAGTTGAGAAGATCAGTGCTACTACCAAAATATAACCTTTTTGCTGCATGAATTAGGCACACTGACATACCAGCATAACTTCTTCCTCTTGCTTAGTCTGAAATGGAATTCTGCATGGTATGCAAGATTTTTTTTTTTCCTTTTTTTTTTTTTTAATAATTAAGTGGAACTAAAAGTGATTCACCTTTGCTTTTTAAGATAACCTTTACTTACAACAGAATTCCTCTCTGGTCAGCTGTTAAGACTGCTTTCAGTATGTTGATTAAGAAGGAATCAAGTCCACCCATTGTGATATTTTTTCTCTTTTGTGCTTCTTTTCCAAACTATTTTCCTTTCTCATTTCTTCTTACAGTTATGTACCTTCTCTTTATTTCTTGGTTCTCTTTGTGTTAACTTCCCTTTTATACTCTATCCTGGTTTTGTTTCCTACAGACATTTCTAGAAAAAGAAGACACTTATATTTTATATATCTATATCAGATATCTTTTAAGATAATGGTATCTTTTAAGATATATCTTTTAAGACATGTTAAATATCTTTTAAGACAATGATTATATATCTGTTTTAACAACCTATGTGGAAAAAACCATAGATTCCACTGCAGATATACAATTATAAATAATTAGAACACAGTGAATAATGGCTGCAGCCTAGTGCTAAATCATGGACCACTCTTTCCCTGAGGTAGATCACCAAAACATATAGTGTTTTAAAATTAGTTATTTGCAAAGGTCAACAAAATAATTTATGGGACAACTTATGCAGATCAAAGAACTTTTGGTCCTTTTCTAAACTTGTAATAATGTAGATCTTCTCAACTGCTGACCTTCAAAAGACCATATTTGACGTCACCAAGTTCTACTGAAATGACTGCCTGCTCATTATGTTTGTAACACAGTGAATTTTCTAATCCTCACACCTAAGCGTTTTACATTGTTGGCTAATAGAAGCTGCCCTTTCCTTTTTATAGGCACTTTGTCAGACACTAAGTATTATTGGGGTAGAGACATCTTTTGCTCTTCTCCTGAAAGCCTGCTATAACTTCTCCTTATGAAGTAATAGAGGGATCAAAAAAGAAAAAAATCTACAGGATTTCTTGAGAAGAAAATGTAGAGGAAGGAAGGGGGTGCTATTCTTCCCACAGAAGGAAGACCATGTAGATGAATGACCAAAAATGAAGAATTGTGGTTTCCTGCCTTTCTTTATTCCTGGACAAAAGTAACTTATTGCTGGTCGCTTTTTACTGTGCCTTGGTGTTTTTTTTGAAACAGCCCCTATTTTCTATCTTTGTGGCTGAGACAATATCTGAAAAAATAATGCTCTTTAATCCCCTTTCTCCTTGTGCTCTAGTGCTCCACAATATCAGAGAAACTCCTGTGTTTCTTCGTTCAAAATCTATCTCAGTTGCCAAAGAGCGACCCTTTGTCTTTTACTGTGTTCCTGGGAGACTTTAACAAATTTAAATTTTATTCTCCAAAGCTCCTTCATTTAGGCTGAGCTTATTCCAGTTTAAATAACTCCTGGATGCACAAGTTCTAATAAACATAACTGGAGGTGGGGGGAAGTTGTGGATTCATTTTGGCATAGTGTAACATGCTTTGTAAGAGAGCATATTATCCACGTTGAAATTATCTATACAGCTATTTAGATATAAAAATAACAGACCAAATGGCTCTATAGTGATAAATCTGTCTTGTCCTTGTCAGTCAAACTAGCGGTACTTGTCTGTCTTCCAAGAAAAAAAAAATCTTAAAAAGCAACACATCTTTTAAAATAACAAGGAGAACCAGTACGGTTCCTAAATTGATGCAGTCTGTCTGAACGACAAGTAATGCAACATTTCCTTAACTATAGTAAAGCTAAACTTGAGACAACCCACAGATATGGGCAGTTGGTGAGTGGGTAGTTCTCCAGTACAGTCATGCTTGAGGAGTAATTACATTGTAATTGGCATTTTTTGCTTTTGCTGTCACTTACCCAGCTTCCAGCAAGTGGATACTCTACTTCCCCCACACACTCCTCTTGCCTGACATGGACTGGGGGAGTGCAGACAGCTGAGAGAAATTCGAAAATGCCTCACAGAAAATGAAATTTTTCTCTCAATATTTTTAACAGGAAGCCATTACCTGTTTTGTTCTTGTAAAGATAAGCTGTCCCAGTGTGAAGCCTTTACGAAATGTCCAGATTCTACAATGCTGCACCGAGTTCTCTACAGTCATCTTCAGATTACTTTTATCCCACAGTAGTTTCCTTCTTACTTCTTAGTAACTTTGTGCCAAAGGAGAGTGAAAATAGATGGTCCTGTGCTATGAGTTAGCAAACAATCTCAGGTCCTTCTCACATCTATATTGGGGGATATTGTTTCCAAAGAAGATTACGTTTTTTTCTGAAAACATCCTACTCATCAGCCCCTGGGGTCATGTTCACAGTCTTACTCAACTGTTACACAGTAAGTAGGAAGAATCATGTGGAACACATTTGGCTTTTATGTGGACAGGCTTGGCATAGTGGTCAGGGAACAGTAAAACTTCTAGGTTTGAATCTCTTTTGAAGCCTTCAATATTTTGCCTTGAACTTGCTGTTGATATTAAATCTCATATGACTTTTTTGTGTTTGTAACACAGCCAACTTTCTTTACTTTTAGGCACAGACCAGGAATTTCCCTACATTTAAATATGCACCTATGCTTTCGGCACCCTTGCAGAAAATCGGAGTGGCAGTCAAAGCCATCTGTTAAACACTGCTATTTTGTAAGTCTGTACCAATATTTTATGGGGTCAGAGTTTGCAATACACAGATTAATTAAAGCACTACAAAAAAGTCAATAGTATAGATTGACGCTAACCAGGGAAATTGTCAGCTCCTTATTGAATGAAACAATGCAGTTAGGCTAACAATTGCAGAGAATGTGTGACTAGAGTGAAATAGCATACTGCAGAAAATGTATCCAGCCTTACTTTAATGTAGTAGTAAGCATTAGAGGTCTTGAATAGTGTTTCCCCCAAGGCATATAGATGCAGTACTTTGTCTTTTAGTAAAAATTGGCAACATTGTGAAGAGCATTACAGAAAGCAGACAGGACTGTTATTCTTGGTTTTGCCTATGCAAAATGGAATCCTAGTGAAATCTACTTAGTGACATATAGATATATAGAAAAAATACTTGTATATATAAAGCCAATGAAGTTGTCCAGACAAACAAAAAACTGCAGTAAAGGTGATCGAAAATTGCACCCTGAATATTTCCTTGACTAAGCTACTAAGACATTGTTTGAAGAAATAGAAAAGCGGACAAAGCCATGGGAGAAAATGTCAATACACCAAAGACCTTACCAGGATGTGTAACTTAACTGTCACCAAGTTTTCTAGAAAAGACTATGGTACCAAATATGTCCACAATCAGTGTGATATGACACATGAATGCAAACTTTCCTAGCAACTGAGCTGTTACTGCTGTAGAGAGATAGTGGTTCAAAATTCAGTATGTTTATATATTTTTTAAGAAAATAAAAACCCAAATATATTCTCCTCCTCCAGCTCTTCAAAAGAAAAATACAGAAGTACTGTAAAACATAAGACACAAAGACACAAAATAAATCAGTCTATTACATGGTGTTATTTGAAATCAGATACCACTTGCTGCTGGGCATATTCTTTGACAAAGGATTGATTATAGAAAAATTGAAAGATATACAATGAAAACTAATAAGATATTTAAAAGTCATCTTTCTTTTAATTAAGAAACAGAAGGGTGAAGATTATTTCAGTATCCATGAAGTAGAGAAGTAAAAATACCTGTAGTGTGAATAAAAAAAAAAAAATCTGTAACAGTTCTGATATGATCAATAGATTATTAGATTTTTATTAGGTTACTTCTACTAGATTTCTCTGAAGTATTCAGTTCTGGCAAACTCTGATCCTGTTGGTTTCAGGAATACAGTGAGGCCAATACACCGTTCTTTAGAAATGTACACCTACAAGTTTTATCTATGCAAGTTTGTCCCATTGTTAGGGAAGCTCATACTTTATCTCAAGATCTCATGACAGTAGGAGAGTTCATGACCCTAACCAGTTTGTAAATATTTTGCAGCAAAACCACAGCTGCCACCAACAAAAAACCTCCACTTGTGCTATTGTGACTTGTTATTTTTATTACCAACCAAATCTGAAATAGTTGTCAAGAATGGAAATCAGTTACATAAACTCTATTTTAAGAGTTTTGTTGAAGTTCTACATTGAATTTTTTTTCAAATTTCAAATTTACAGCAATCACTTTGAAATTTCTAAATATTATAGTTATGGTTTCAAAGTACCAGTCATAACATATTACTCTCTTGTGTGCACATAACATGTTAAGTATCACGCCTTTAAATGGTAATTTTCAAAAACAATTGCTGTCTCCTATTATCATGTGTCACAACAAATGAGTGTGTATATACAAAGTATGCCAGTTCATCCTTACATATTATAATATTAAAGTTCTGTCGTGCCACAGTATGCTTTCAAAGTTGCAGAAGATGCAGCAGTACCAAGCTCTAATCTATGAAAACCATAGGAAAAAAATATTTTTACTGTTTTAGTTTGACAACCATTTTTAGTCTTCAGGAAGCAGCAACAGCAAAAGCGATATTTAAATATGTACATATTAAACTTAGTATTGGAGTCTTAGTACTCGCACCAGTACAAAGCAAAATGGTTGCATGCATGCATCTATTACTAGGAGCAAACTAACAAGTTGAAAACTTGTTGAAATGTTAACTTCTAAATTGCAGTTCACTTTGTGCTTCATTTTAAATAATGGTGTTAAACTTAGTAGGATTATGTAACATAAGGTACAAAAAAAAGATTATGGGATCTAATGAATGGAGCAAGATAAATTTAGATTTAATTATAAAGTGGGTTAATGAATAGAAATAGCTATCAAGATATCAGTTCTCTTTATTTTTGGTAAGATTAGGTGATTTTCTGTGCATGTATCTGTGTGTCAGCCTAGCAGACCATTAGTGAAAAGGTCATAATGCGTTATTGTCAGGTAATGATGATCTGTATTACTTGTTGAAGTTGACTTGTGTGTTATTGTATATTTACACATCTAGAGTGAACTTTTACACTCCACGCAGATTTGCCAGCAGAAGCTTCAGAAGAGGGAACGTTGCACCTGCTAGATTTGTGCAATTGCAGGCTACAAGATTATTTTCCAGCGTTCTGTGGCTTTTAAATAACAAGAGATTCCTGAGACAGCCTATTAACTGCAGCAATTAAATGTCTTTGAGAGTTGTAGGGTAGCTCATTCTTCCTTTGAGAAGGGACTGCTTCTGGTGAAAGCAACAAACAAGCAATTATGTGTGATTAATCATGAAATATGTTGTTTCTGAGCCCCATTGTATTTGTTGTGTACATGAGTCTCTTGATTTGTTAGAGCTCAGGAGATGCATAAAGAACTGGTCAGCTTTGGGTAGATGCTTCTGACATGCTGGGCTTTTACCATTTCTTTCCCTTAGATAAACCCGCCTGAATTAGTATTGGCTTTTTAAAGGTCATAAAATGTGAAGGTTATTGACTCCAGCATGCTAGCTCCAACACAGGTGAGGAACAAATTAATGTTTTTCTGCATTTTATTGATTTCTTAGTATCATGTCATTTGGCTTTTAGTCTTTTTACCACATAAGAAACTCCTCATTCTATACCACATGTCTAGATTTTCTATAAAGTGTACTGAGAAAGTAAATATTGAAGAACGGGGTTGACAGAAGTTCATAAACTTCATAGACAACTTCCCAAACTTATCTGTGGGAAACTGAAAAAGGGAGTGGGCTAGATATTTAGCTCTGGACAAGGAAACAACCATTTCTCCATGAATTCTCATGCAGGTTAGGCAACTAAGCCATATGACTTTCCTCTCAACTGTGAATAGATACTTGTGTTCTTACCCCACTGAAAATAATAGTTCAGCGAAGAAGGTGCCTAGCCAGGAGATAGAATAATTTCCATTTACTTGAAAGCAGTCAGGTACCCTGCTTGGAGAAACTTTTGAGTCCTGATTCCTGTACTATTTTGGTTTCCAAGATAGTGCCATAAGGATGTAGGATTTAGTCTGTGTTCTGGTCTCCTTTGAAGCTAATCAGCTTTGAATAAATAACCAGCAATACAGTGGAGAAAGGACCTACACCTGGCTGTCTTCTTATTCTAGGTGAGTGCTTTATCACAGGACTTGTAGAGTCAATCTCTCTTTCATTCTTCTGATAGGACTAGAGCAAAAGGACAGGAACATGCACGCAGTGACAGGTCAATGCACAGGGAGGCAGAATTTTAATGCAGAGATACTCAAATGTAAGGAAGCTATAATGCAGGTTGCAGTCTAGTTGCAGTAGCCAAGGGTTCTGCTCAGGCTAATATTTTCAGTTAATTAGCAGGGTGAGCATCTTTCACAAGACACTGTCTAAAACCAGCCCACTTCACTGGTGTTCAAAAGCTCATCTCAAAACTTCATTCAAAATCTGAGCCTTTCATAATCAGTCTAGGAAGCCAAATTGTACACAATGCAATGCTCCTTTGAGAGACTGGCTGGGTACCTTGGAAGATCCCAGAGCTGGTGAGCTGTGAACATTTTGTTGTCTTATTAAACTAATAAGCTGATGTCTAAATTGACCTAGAAGTTAATTATGAAATAAAAAACACACCTGTTGTATCAGTTACCACAAAACTAAAAGCAATTATATTAATCAAATTTAATAAAAACTTGTAATCGATGAGGAGCAATCAATTGACACCGAAAATTGAGACTTGGTGTTTGAGTGACTCATACAGTAACTTTTGCATTTTACTCTGTGCTTTAGGAACTAATGACATAATCATATATAATTGTTTTAAATATTTTATAAACTGCAGTGAATTTCCTAATGCTGTTTGCTAATTATGCAATATAGTTTTAGGAAAATTTCAAGGGTGTTGTAGTATAGCTGGGATGAGTCATTTGTCACCACAAGATTGTAGAGAAATCCTCACTCCTATAAATAGAGCCATAGGCATTATATATACACTGTGTCTTTTCATTTAGTGTTTTTTTGTAAAATACCTGTATCTCTAGTTACTATTGCTATTTTGATATAGAATAGTATAAACATGACTTTAGCTGAATACAGAAGAGTACTGGCAGCAATTGGAAACTTCATGGTTGAGCTACAGCAGAACAATGAGCTGTCTAAAACATCATGGGTAGATTATTTTAGGAAAATATCTAAAGCACCAACTCCTAGGTATTATAGCAGCTTAGAATGAAAGAGTTCACCATCTGAATAGACTAGATCAAAGAATAGGGAGTGAAAAAAATGCGTAAAAAGAGAATGGAAATTTTTATGCAGAAAGTCAATGGTAGTACTGAAAATAGAATTCTTAGAAGCTTTATACTATTATTAAATACTACTACTAATAATTATAGTACTGACTGAGAGCTTTGGTTAGGACTAAATTATCATTGAATACAAGATCAGCAGACAAAAACTTTCTGAAATTATTCTGAATAATTTCTGTCTCTAACGTAAGAAAAGACACAGATGATTATGAAAAGAAGACACACTGTCAGTTTCTGTTCATCTGTTAACATGAATAGAAGTGTATCTCCAGCCACACTGTGTTTAGTAACTAGGATTAACATGGATGTGGTCTCAACGACTATGTTTTCCATGAGTGAGGAGCTACACTTTACATCATGTGAACATATCCTGCTCAACAAGAGATAAAGTGCCTCTTCACAGAGTATTATCTTCCCCTACAGACTATTCCTCTCTCTCTCTGTCTCAGTCCAGGCAGAAACTGTGTTCCCTAGGGCACCTCATGAAAAGCAGGTGACGTTTTTTAATACATAAGTGTCTATGGAAAAGATGGGCATCTTCTTTGCAGTTAACTTGTATTTTTGTGGTGTGGCTAAACTAGTAAATGAGAGAGGCCCCAGAGAGTTCTGAACAACTTAGGAGATAGGTATCGCTGACATCTGGATGTGCCACGAGGGCATCTTTGTACGGACTATAGAATGAGGTATGGTGAAATACCTGTTTCAGACCTGCTTCTGTCTAGATGGCAGCGGTCTCCAAGAGTTGTCATTCCTATTTCATGTACAATTTCCTGAGGAAGTTTTCTGGTACTTGGGCATGGAAAAGGACTTTCAAGCAGGTCTTCCTGCTGAGGTGTTCAGACATGTCCCCATGTGCTTCTTGCAGTGAGACAGCATGGACTGCCCATGAATTTGACTTGTAGGCTATTATTGCAGGTACTCTGGTAAGATTCTATAGATGCAACAGTTCAGTTGAAAAGGCTTTTCAGGGGCATCAAAGGAGAAGTTGCAAAGAGTTACAGTGCCTTCCTCTAGAGCTTAAGCTAAAGATCACAGCTCTTTCAGGCTGGTAATTGAAGTACAGGGAAGAACTTTGACTCATCATGCAGGTAGAGTACTTTGAGTTACTTCACAAAAGAAAGATCAACCTGCTTCTTCCTGACAGTTTAACAAATGAATCATGCATCTCTTTTTAATAGTAGTTCAGATCTCTCCAATCTTTCTGTAGATTAACTTCAACAAAATATTTCCTAAGAAATTACAGAATTATTATTCTGCGTGCTTATGTGTCTACTAATTTTTTAGCTAATCTGCACTGAATAAATACCCATATGCTAAATGTATGTTCTTTAAACAATAACCATTGTCATAGTAACTAGTTGGCACAGGACAACAAAGGAATTCCTTCTATATCAATAATTGTACAGAATTGAATATTCTGAAGGAATATTCACAGAGCTACAGGTTTTCTGTTTTGCGTAAAGAAATTAAAGGCATCATAATTACTCATTTTCTAAGCACTATTGGTAAAAATAGGAGCTGGCTGATATGAATGAAGAATGCTGTATGTAGATACTCTGATTTTCTTTCTAATGTAACAATTTCTTCTTGTTTTACTTAGAGGCTGAGAAAATAACACTTGCAAGTCGACAAGTATATGCTGATAGCATGCTCTGAAATATGGATTTCTCATTTTCATTTTTAGATGGTTGATCAAGAAATGTATGAAATGCACAGTTATGGTAAATGGTTTGAATAGAGTGAGATGTCATGTACTAATCACTAAAATGGACTACTGAGACCATAACATGAAAAAGAATCTGGAAATTCTTTTGAAAATTACTTAGTCTACGGTCAACAATTGCAAAGAAAAGGGGGAAGAAAATAGAGAATTTTATTTTAATAAGTTAGAAAATGCCCAAAAAATGGTAGGGTATAATGGATAAGAGTTGGATTCAAGCAAGAATTCGTAAAAGAAAATGCACTAACCTCGCGTATAAAAGCTCTTAAAAATAGTTGTCACTAAGATCACTAAATAAACTATTTATATTCTACTTCTCAGATCAGCACACATGTTCAAAAAAATATCAAATAACCTCTGACAAATTTGCAGATATTTCGAGCAAAAATGAAAGCAATAAAGAAAGCAATAAAGAAGCAGTGTTTCATAGATTTGGTCCTACACAATGTTTGAAATTTCAAATAAATATGGTCTCACTGCAGTGATTACCTGCTGAGCATACACTGAGCATAGAAGTCTTCCTGTAGAATGCATTCTTTTGCTTCACTATAGACAGCATAGTCAGAAGAAAATAAGTTTTATAAGAAGCTGCACTGGGGGAAGGAGTGGGGGGGACCTGTAACCACTGCTGCCCATCACATGAATGTCCTGGAAATGAGCAGCAGCTGCCTTGTACCGTGGTGTTCCATAGCCAGATGCTGCAATGCTGCAGGAAATCCTTGTAGAACCTGATGTTGCTTAATGAAGCCTTAGTTTTTATCCTGTTCTCTTTTCTACCTTCCCTTCTCTAGGGATGGGAAGATTAAATTTCTGGGCAGCAGGGAGATCAGAAACAGACAGTACTTCGCTGTTCGGGTCAGGTAATGAGTTCAAGGATTAATTGCAGAAGTTAGTGCACACAAAGCTAGGGAGTCAAAGTACACTGCACTATCTACCCAACGTTACATCTACAGCCATGTGCTTCTGAGATACAGTAAGGGAGCTCTGACTGTTTTCAAAAGAGATTCTGCTCCTCAGAGCTAATTGGCGTGTACCTCCCCAAGCATAAATGAAAGCTGTTTATCCCATCTAACCTTCTCTACAGCCAAGCACCATAAAGGGTCTGTTACTGAGTGGATGCCCAAAGCTCTGCAGTAGCGTAAGCAGGTTGCCCCGGTTTCCTCGGTCTGGGCCTCTCCGTACCCCAGACTAATGAAATGAGGTGCCTAGTTAAATACGCTGTGAGTAATAACCGTCATGGTAATGGGTATATGGGAAGATATTTCTTCAGCTGTCTCCATTAACTATTCATTTATTAGCGGTCTGAATCAGGACGAGAGCTTCAGCTCTGAGGCTGGATATCTGGGATAATCTCATTGTCTGTCTTTGGTCGGGAAACACAACTGGACACTGATTTACACTGAAATAATGTAACCTCCTCCAGCTCCCTAGAACTGACACCACTGTGTCACATCTCATCATTATTCAAGTGTGAAACAGCTGGCCTTCTCCATCCACCTCAGGCTTTCAGCCAGAAGAACTGCTGAAATACTTCTTCCTGTAAGATTACAAGACTTTTGAAGACATGCACAAGCTTTGCACATGGAGTGTTGCTCAATGATTTTATAGGTACTTTCACAGCCAATTTCAAGCTGTTCTGATGAGACATATCAAACAGCTGTTTTTAGAAAGCAGCTAAGGTCTTTTCATAGGCTTAAACAAAGAGTTCATGGCATCTCTTTTTTTGTAGTATGTATGTTGTGCTACAGAACTCTCACAGCTTTCATTACTCTTAGCTGTATTTTGTTCTTAAAACAGGCTTAACAAACAAACGTTTCACATTGACCTATATGGAACAAACATTTTAGCAGGAAGGTAAATTATTAGTCTAAGTTGTATGAAGGCAGCAAAAAGGAGATAAAATTAATTTGGTCCAAAGTAGATGGTAAAACACAGAGTTTCTCAGTGGAGTCGATAGGAGTTATTACTTAATAAAATCATTCTGTTGAGTAAACCAGTTGGTGCTGAGGGTCCAAATTTCATGCTGTGCCCTTTCAGGGGTGGGGTGGGTTGCTCCAGATGAGCTCTACACTGCTTTTGCAGACAGAACACCACTAGAAGCTGGTGTGTGTCTTTTGGTTTAGTTTTATTTTGCACACCCTAACATTGCTCTCCTATTTCAACCACACTGGTTACACAGGGACAGTTGAAAGGATTCACTTCACAGAAAACAAAAAAGCTTCTAGGTTGCATCTACGTAAGTGTTTTAACTGGATGTATGAGTCTGTATCTGACAGGGGTGCCCACTAACCCCCGCAACAATGCAATGTACTCTAGCTGTTGTCCCAAAAACACAGGTTCTTTTCCCCAGTGTGTAAAAAAGCCCATCAACACACAGATTTCAGATACCTGTTTATTTCATGTCTGGGCAGAGATGGGTGCTAGGTGGTAACTCCACAAAACTAGCACACTTTGGCTAACACGCAGTAAACTTTTGTACATTTCAAGCAACAGTTATCAGTACTTTTACAGTTATGCTTAATCATGCTCTTTCCCATTTGTCCTTACATGTCTCATCTCCGCTTCAAGTCACAATATCCTTCCTTTTGCTGCGCACGTTCCATGAGGAAGGGGCTTTTCTTGGTAGGGGGCTTTCACTACTCGAGGGCGGGTCTGTTACCATGCTAATTAGGGTAGTTCACTCACAGTTCAAGCAGTCTTCTTTTTTATCAGCAGTTTTGTTTCATTTTGCACTTGTTTTAATTACAACTGTGGCTCTTCAAGGCTATGGTGTTAGTCCTTGTAAGTTCCTTGTGTTCTTTTGCTATCCTCTTAGTTGGTTGACATCACCGGCACCATCTCCCCCCTAGCCCAGCTGCAGCAGTGATGGCAGGGGGCAAGCAACAGCACAGGATGCCCTCGGTGGTTAAATCCTTTCCCTCTGGCTTTCAGGTGTCCTTTGAGACCTGCTTGCTCAGGCAGCATAACCATTGGATGAGTGGGAAGATGCTGCTAAGGTAGCTTTTCCATCAGCTGTGCTATGAGCACACATCTCAGGCTGCTATCTGAGGTCAGACCACCATGAAAAATGGTGATCTCAATATCCCAAATAATTTTCTTCAGGTATACTGGAACACTTGTTGTGGGACACATTTCTTAAAAATCTCTGGGGTGGAATCCTTCCTGTTGGAATTCAGATGGTAGAGGAGAAGTCCTAACTTTGAAAGTTTCTCCACCAGGAAACGGAACATCTTTTGTTTTACTTTGTAGGTACTGTTTTTGTGGTACAGAAATATCCCCCATCAACTCTGTATTTGTTTGGTTTTGTTTCCATGTTTGCTGCATCAATACAATCTGCACCTGTTTGTTTTGGCACCAGGAACAGTTAGTTGTCTAGCCTGTATAAACATTTCCCACCTGCCTTGCTTATCTCTCCTCCAGTGATAAACACTCACTAGACTTGCTGTGGGTAATTAGCAGGCCAGTTAATCCAGGAGAGGCGTATACTTTCTTTCGGACATCTGCAAACACTTGTTGTTTTTTTCTACAAGCACTTTTGTGTTAGAAATTATGAGAGGTGATTTTTTTTTTTTTTGAGATATACGGGGAAAAGCAGAAAGCATTTCTCGATGACGTGTTGTTATGATGAACAGGCATTAATAATTGACATTTGTGGCGAGAGAGAAGGCAGTGCACACTCTGAGGGATTGTGATGATATCATGGTAACCATGAGAGCAAAGCCCGAGTGGTCTGTGATGACGGCAGACATGTGCATAGCTTTATACAAGCTGTTCCTCTGGTGGAGGGTTTACATTTGATGGAAATCCATTTACTAAATTCATACGTAAAGTATCTACACATAATCCTGAAAGTTTTCTGGGGACAAGATTAGGTCAGCTCAGTTGCAGAAACATGGGGAGAACAGACTGCTACTAAGTTTAAGAATCACCCCAGTGAAATGAAGCAGAATTTCCGTCCTTGTGTTACAAGGGCAATAGCTGTGCTGCGAGGGAGGAACCTGCAGATGGGCGAGCCTGCTTCCCCAGAGCGATAGGTGAGATTTTCATCCTGCATACCCAGGGCACGGCCTGGTTTATGAGTGGTTATAGATAGCTCCTATGAATTGTTGTAGTTGCAGTTTCCTTTGGTAATCCTTTCTGTAGCCCTATTCCCTCCAAATATAGTGCAAAGATGTCACTCTTCTGTGATTACAAGCATGCATCCTATTGCCTTCAAAACTATATGATCAAACAGCTGCTTGTCTTCTTCACACCCTCGCAAACGAGTGTACAGTAACTCCTGAGAAAAAGATTGTTTTCTCAGATCTTCTTTTGCCTTGATAATTAATACACTTATCAAAATCCAAATAGTTATTATTTTCAGTCTAATCATTTAGCAACTCAATTAACTTGGTGACACCCATTTCAAAGGGCAGCTTTTTGACTGCCAAAGCGTGATGTGGGAGGACATCCTCAGGTACCATCATTTCAGAATGGTGAAAATGGGCATCTTCTGAGCAAGGTCCAGTAGAGGACAGTGGGCCCCCAACCCACTTCTAGCTGAGGTCTTACTGCCTCAGTTTTCTGCTGGCTTTCCTTTTCCGTAAGGGAAGGCTGCATGCTAGCAATGACACAGAGCACGATACAGAGCTGCTGCTTGCTTCAACATGCTTCACCAAGGCTTTTTTGTACATTATCCATTTTTACTTGCATTCAGCCATTCTGTTTAGCTGCATGAGCTGGCGAAGCAACTGAGTCCTGACATTAGAGAATCCCTCTGGTATGAGAATTTCTTTGCTGGCAGACAGCTCTCTGCCTTCATAACACATGAAGGGTGACAAGGGACCAGCCATCATTAGGTACTGTTATACTGTAGTTACTAAATATGTGTTCCTGGGAAATTAAACATGTAGCATGTAGTTGCAGAACATTTGATGTATAATGTGTTCTTGGTCTCTGTCCTGGTATACAACTCTGCTGCATAAATCTCTGTTTCAGGTAGTACCTGTTTGGCAGTAGTATTGCTTCAGGATAAGTATGAGCAGGTTTATCTTGGTTGTCTTATCCTTTATGTAAAGGATAACAAAATCCTGAAAACCATATAACGTAAGCTACACAGTCTCATCCTCGGCTGTCCAAGATAGGAACTTGGCCCTCACAAGCTGCTGTTGATTGAATGGTTTTGTTTGTTTTTTTCTTTATTTCCTATTCTGCCTGAATACACTGGTTAGGCAAGTTTAAAAGTCTTTTTATTTACAGATGACTTAGTTTTATGGAAATACACTCACATAACCTTGGACTGCATACAGCAATTGTAAGAAGTATTTGCTCTAAACTTAAACAAGCATGTGCTAACACTTAGAAACAAAGAAATGATGTTTGAAAAAAAGAAAATCTCTTCAGTGTTGGAGTTTTACCTTTGCAATGTAAGATACCTAGTGATGGCACATCTGGGTAGTACCTTATATTAATAAGTGATCAGTTTATTATAGTTTGTGGCATCTCAGACATCACTTTCCTTCAAAATGATTTTCAAGACTGCAAGAATATCCATGAAATGCTGCCTTAAGAGAGGAGTAGGTTCTTTAGCATTTAATTATGCCTTTATTGTCATGATTTCACTTGGGAAGAGCAGGGTGCTTTTGCTATACTGTTTCTGTAGCTTAGTTCTCCGAATTATAGAATCACAGAATAGTTTGGGTTGGAAGGGACCTTTAAACGTCATCTACTCCAGACCCCTGCAATGAGCAGGTTATGTCTTATACTTTTCCTATTTTCATCTGTATTAGTATTGTTTCCACATAACTTAAAATATTTTAGGAGAAAGTCTTTAGAAATGGATAAGGAAAAAGAAACATAATGAAAATGTACCTCATTTGTTTCTCTATCGCTTCCCTTGATACGTAGAAAACAAGAGGAATACTCCAACATTCTGTGTAAAGGCAAAATACTTGAGCATCCTAGGGGAAGACAGAAAGAAGATTCAGTGACAGGTAATTTTCTGCTCCATCTTTATGAATTACAAACCCATTTGAGGTAAGCACAAACTTTCCTGGTGTTTGTCTGGAGGACCTGTGTTGCTTATTGATTGTCCTTTTTCACTTGCACTTACTCTTCAGACTCATTGCCACAAAGTAGGTTAAAAGACAAGTTTCAACAGGTTCTGAGGATCAGCCATCAAGGCTGAATAATTTTCATTGTATTTTCACCCTGCTTTTTCCCTCAGGGTTGAAGAACTAATAGGTGTGTGGTTTAGCAATCAAAATGAACTTGTTTTGTTCCTACTAACATTCAGATTTAGCTCAGGAGAAAGTACTCATCGGTTTCAAATACCCGCTTGTGCCAGACCAGCTTGTTAGAGACCTGGAAGGCCAATGCAAAAATTGGCATTAGTTTCCCCACTGATGAAAGCACGAAACATACAGTATTGGCACAAAACCAGTATTTCCTCTTTAAGAACAAGAGGTGTAAGTATACACCACATTTGTAGTCTGATAAATGAGATCTCTTCCAAGGAAGCTAAGCTCAATAGCTTTTTCTGTTTGCTTTGTATAGGAACTGTTCATTGAAGACTGACCACTTACATTTGAATAGCACATTAAACAATTATTTTCTTACTTAGGCCACATTTTTTCATCTGTTTCTTTCAGTAAGAGTGCCAGGTCAAGCTGTTCCTGCCACATTGTCAACAGTTCATTCCTGTCCTGCATAGTTATTTTCTGGAGGCTTATTTTTAGGCTGGATGAATTCCGTGATGCATTTTACATGGTGTCATGAGCAGTTGCATGAGAGCAACATGAGGGGAAACAAGGAGAGCAGAAGAGAAGGGTACATGGGAAAAGGTGGTACTGAGCTATGAGGAATGTCTGCGGAATCGTGAGGTCAAAACTGTCCTTGCTGGGATGGTCTTACTGCCTCCTGCCTGAGTCTTACAGTGCATCTAACTAAAAAGCTTTATCTTAGAATTCAGCTCAGGTGTTCTGCTGCACGTAGGCTCTATGGTCTCTGTTTGGCATCTGTGTTCAACATTGATTTCTCATCTCACCTGGTTTCCCAAGGTTTCTTCATATTTCCTTTTCAGATTTTAAATGGTTGCACTGATTTGTTTTGCCTTATATGAAACATTTTAGACTATTCTTTAATCTACTTCTGTGTATTGATTTTCTTGTCTGATGTTTCAAGTGTAACAAAAAGTTATTTTAGTTTCAAAAAGAATATCACTCAAATATTTTTCACTCACATATTAGTTTCAACACTACATTGTGACTGATTACATATTTTTCCAGCTTGTTTAAAATAATGATTATATACTTTGATATATAGATAGTGTGGGTATTCAAACAGATGTCACCCTCCAAAACCAGATATGAACACATTTTATGTCTCTGTTTTACTCTGGAGTAAAACATTTCTTAACATTTTAGAATTTTTATTAACATTTTAGAATTATTTATGGGTATCAGATTTACATATTTAATATTTAAAATGAAATTTTAAATGGGAATTATTAATTGAAGCTATGAATCTGTCATTCTACCAAGCAAGCAATATAACGGAAGAAATTTTCACGAATTATACTGTATTAGCAGAGGATGGACTAGAAATTTGACTCTGGTTCCACTAAAGTTGATGGAAGTCTCTGCATTGGTACTTAGGGGGAATACACACTGGCTAATTATAGCTTAGGCTAAATCTCCCTAACTTCCCACTGCAGTCAGTGAAGAGAGACGAGCTTCTCCAAGGGACAGTTAAGAGCAGAAGCCAGGCATAGCAGTTCTCATTCATGCCCTGGAGGATCATTTGGTAGAGTCCTCTTCGGTCTCTAATTATCTGTATATCCTGGGGTTTCTGTAGCATCCAATGACATAGCAGTTAATCCTTTCATATGTTAGTTACATCAGTATTACGGTATAAAATGACAATGTTCATTTTAACTTTGCATAGAGTAGAAAGTTGCCATATTGGTAGGTCTTATAAAAATGTCTGTTACAAAATTACATAAAGCACATTATTATTTTCTCTAAACGTACATAGAGACAGTAAAATTAGCAGCAGAATGTTTAAGCTTCCTTCTATGTAGATTTCTTAAAGATAAATAAGGGCTCAATGAAGGAAGAATATGTCCCATTATTTAGTAGATAATAGGTATCATTACTTGCTAACCCTTATTAGTAAAACTGTGCTTCTTGGTTCAGGCATGCACAGGACACATACATACCATTTTGTGGAGAAAAAGTCTGCAAGATTTATTACATCTTGCCTTTGAGCTTTAAAAGGAAAAGATTAAAAAATATAATAACTCTGGGTCAAGGCATTTCATGTCATAAAATACATGAGGTCTCACTGAAGGATCACGGCCCCAGCATCAACAGGGAAAACAGTTCTAATGGTTTCATCCTAAGTCCCTGAAAATGTAAGTTTACAGTTAGTTTACTCAAATCTGGACACCATGTAGTCTTATTAGGCCTTCCCCCCCCCCGAGAATTAGGTAGTTCACTTCCTTGGCTCACCTGGTCTGTATAGGGATCTTCTACTTCCTGCGTCCAGAGGCATTCTCAGCTTTGCTGTCAAGACAGTCATCAGTTCCACATGTCATCATCAAATACTCAGGTTTGAGGTGACTGTTTGATATTGTGCTTTTAGTTTCTCTTTCTCAGTTTACTGAGCAGCTGCACAGAAAAAAAGCCCCACAGTCCAGTTGTGTTTAGATTATGCAGACTTCTAAATAGTTTGCCTGTTAAAACATTGACATCTAAACTATTAATTTAATAGGCCTATAGAGTCCTATGACAAATACCATAACATTGTAAAAATTACAAGGTTCACCATTGTCCACAACCTGAAAACAGTGTTGAAAGATGTACACTGGAAACAAGCTATCTGCTGAAAAAAAATTAAATCAAAGTAAGCTACATCACTCTGGTATTGATTAACGTAAACCAACATTCAGGAGGACTGACGCTGTACTGGAATGTCCATATTTTTCAGCAGCAGTGCTGGTTTCATTAGCCGGCACCTCCAGCTGCTAATTCCTCCCCTTTTCATTCAGCATGCTGGGGCAGCTAGTTGTGCGGCTGTGAAGCTCAACCAACTCAAACCCATCATTTTCTCTGACAGGTTACTTGTCAGTCAGATCAGTTCCCCACTTTGGTTCACAATGTGGATGAGGAAACACTTCTGCCAGGACAACAGAAGAGGTAATGAAATGGCAGGGATGAGAAGCTGGGATGCTTTAGCTGGCCAAAGCTTGTCAAAAGTTTTAGAGACAGTAAAGACAACTTCCCATGTTGGCAAAGCTCAAAGAATCCGTGTTTTCCCTTACGTGTAGATCAAAAACTCTTTATTACATATTTATATTTTAAAAGATTGTGAAGGAGTGGACTAATCAAACCAGACATAGCAAATAATAAATCATCTTTTCTGAAGAGCTGAGTTAATTTTTCAGGGTAACTTCAGTTCATGCGCTGCTTTATCTACCATGCACATATATCTAGAGGTTTTTTCTTTCTATAGTGCATTATTTTTTCTATAAATATAACTTTGCAGATGTCCTTTCAAGCAAAAAAAAAAAAGGAGGGAAGGGAAAAAAAGTCTATTATCTCTGCTCTCTGAGGGATGTTCAAGGCAAATAAATTCTAAGAATCGAAGGTCATTCTTTTGTTTATTCACTTCTATGCTTAAGAAAGAGATTTTAAGAGCCATACTAGATGTGCGCTGGTGACATTATAAAATAATATTTTTTTCTGTTTTCCCCCAGTATTTCTGAGACATGCCAGAGATTCTTTTTTTATTTCAGTTGAGTGAGATATGCTGGCATTTTAGGCCCACTTACAGATTGTATTAGAGCATGTATATTGTAGTGCTTTTTCAACATCTCTGTTTAATACAGCCTTCGTACCTGCACAGTCAGACATGATTCTTTATTCTTTTAAGCCAGACAGCCAATCTTAGAGGTTTCTGTTCCTAGGCACGTGTTCCTGACACTGTGCCAGAGTTTTGGTTGTGCCAACACTCCTGCACGTGGATTTACCCAGTTTAGAAAAAATCTTTCAGGTTTTCTGGTTTGTTCTTTAACCTGAAAAATTTAATTGAGTGAATCTACAGCATATTTCTGTAAATGTTTTGGATTGCCACAACTCAAATGACAATTAATTTTGGCACAATGGCAGGAAACATTGGTAAGTGTGAAGACTGATATATGAAATGCAGGAGTGTATTTTGTCAGATAGTTTATGATTAATATGATATTTTTAATAAAATTATATTTCTTCTAGAGGAAATTAAAATTTAAAATCATGTTGCAAAAATAAAAAAAAATTGTAGTCACGGGTCGCCTTTTCAGCACTACACACATTTAGACATACACTTAATAATTTTATTCCTGTTATTTCTGTTGCATGCAGAAGTGAAACACCTGCTCAGGTTTGCTTCTTCCCTCGATCCAATTTCTTTAGCTTTTGATAATGCTTATTATATGGAAAAGTTCGTTTCTCTGTTGTCAATGACCTGGGTCACAATTTCCATTGCATTGTTTGCTGTTTCTACAGATCATGAATTTGGCAGCTAAAATAATAATAACAAAAACCCAACAGATAAAACATATAAAACAGATCATTTAAAAGTAGTCCTGTCACCAAATAATTGATTTCATATGGATAACACATGCCTGAAATAACTCTCTTAAATGAAGTAATCTAATATTTCTGTTCTCCAAGACTTCCACACCTGGAACCCCCTGAAGGTTATGAAATCATGCTCAAAGACATTTGCATTAGCTTCTGTCTTGAGTGTACATGAGCTTCTTATCATCACAGCGTCGTAATCATTCTTAATCTGCAGACCTGTCAAGTAAGACAGCCATTGTTTCTGCCTAAAAGGTGCCAAGCTGCAGTACAGAAAGGAGATCTCTTTCAAAATCATACCAAAAAAATCTGTAGAATATCTGGGAATAATCTGAGATTTTCCTAATTTGTCAAATAGAGTGAAGCTGTTGGTTCATCCTTCCTCCATCCACTCATGAAAATTAACAAAATAAGATGAAACTTGCATTGGCAAAAGATGATGAAATAATCTGTGACAAACAGAAGGAAGAAGGATCACATCACTTAGAGGAGAGCTACAGTCCTATTTGTGCACTAGACAGAGACAGACTTCCTGCCATAGAAAATTCCACATGTAGAATCTGGGTTTGGTCCCGTGCTCTTGGCCCATTGGGGGCTGGAGGTTTATGAGACACCACATTTCTTCTTGTGGATATGCAGCTTATTAGATTGTTCTTTAGAAATGCTCAGCATAGTCTAGTATTAAGTAATAGCGAAGGGCTGGGTTGTAGAGCTCGATAGCTAAGAGCATTATGTTTTCCACCTCCCTGTCTGCAGCTAAGTGTGAGAGGGGAGGGGACCTACTAGCATCAGTGACTTTCTCTGTACAAATGTCCCTTCTCCCCCCAAAAAGCTTTACATTTTTCATGACTCATTTTGCATTGTGTGGGATTACCAGTTGCACAGCCTTGCAGGCAACTGCTGTCTTAACACTTTGAAATCAGGACAAGCATTTTTTTTCAGTCATAACTTTTCATAACTTGCTTTAATATTTTCAGAAATGTTTTCCCCAAATGTATTTTCACATCAATACAGTCTCTTCACACCCTCAATAATTCCAGTGCCTATTCTCTGATACCTAAAATAACGAGTTAGTTAGCTTCCACCTGCACCTCGCAGACGTGTAGCAGCTTTATCTCTCATTACATTACTTTCTATTTTTTAATCTCAGCCATTTTCCTCTAGTTCTTTATAATTTCCTTTTCAGTTACATGTCTTATTAAGATACTCATATGATAGCTTTCCTAATCATCATCGATCATTTTTATTTCAGTTTGACATTTTCACTTTGATGTCTTTTACTTTTAATTTAACATGGTCTGGTTTTTTTTTTTAATCCTTTGGTTTTCCAGTAATCTATTCTTACCTCTTTCATCTTTTCCTATATAATGAAATTCAAATAATTGTATGGTTTAGCTATTCATTCCTCAATTATGAACTGTAGAGACTGTGAGGTGATTAACAGGCTTTGTGTGGTATGTATTCTTGAAGCAGCTCTTTGGTTAGATTTAAAATAAACAGGAATTTAAAAATTGATCAGAATTTAAATGAAGTTGAACCCTAAATCCATATGCCAAGAAAAGAACCTAATTTGTTTTACCATCTATAACATGGATTTTTCTTTAAATAGCCAATCACCAAGAAAAATAAATTCTTACACTGATTTATTATTCTTAGCTCTCCCAGAGAACTTGCAGAAATGGCTTACACTTAAGACTATATTGAGGTCTCTTCTCATAAAGAGACATAATAATAATATCTCACGGGACTGCTTCAAGGCATAACTGGCTAATGTTTGGAGAAATCATCACCAACTTTCAGTTCATAAGAAAGATGGCTCAGTACTATTAACAAATATGTTCATTTGTTTGTTACTGAAAATTGACAAACTCACATCAGAAATATTTATGTGACTGTACATTAAGCAAAAGTTTTATTCTGTTTTGAATCCTTTCTCCTGCAAAACCATTTTACTACTTGGTAAGGTTCATGGAGTGCTTGTACTGTGATGATGGTGCAGGTGCTGTGGTAAATTGTCATCGTAATGCACTGCTAGTCTTGAGAAGCGTATGTAGCACCCAACAGCACTGTCACTCCCTTGAACTGGCTGAAGGATCTCAAAATATTCCCTCTCCATCCCAACCACCATTTTTAATGTTTTTGTTATTGCTTTTCCCTTACTTCTGTCACTTCATATGCCATAGTCTGGATGTATACAGTGACAGTTTAGGCTTTTCAATAGTATGAATGTGAAATAAGTGCAATACAAATATTTTGCATCATGTAGTATTCACTCTATTTCAATAACTTTCTTCCCTACTGGATTATATTACATCCGTTATTGCCTACAGTGGTCTGTATCTCCCTGTACAAACAAGTAGTCAGATGTTTTGCTTCACGTATGAGAAATTCTAATGAAAAACAGATCCATTATTCCAATAGGCTTATTAACTTAGATAATTTACATTGTAAGATTTTTAAAGTATGGTCTGATTTATGGCAGTTAAATTATTGTAAATTTTACAAATCCCTTAGATAGCCAATGTTCTTATGGGAAATGACTTCACTTTTCCTTATGCTGATTTCACAGGACATGTTCAATACTACACATTTAATTTTACAGATAAGAGTAAGTCTGAAATTCATATCAGCTCATTATAACCTTACATTTTCTTTCATTTAAAAACAAGTCGTCTTCTATTTCTGCCCCTTTCCACAAATAAAAACCACAGTTTGGTAGAAACACGGCAAAAAAAAAACCCAGCCTCCTAAGATTACCTTTTCCCCTTCTACTTTCAAGAATGCATTTCTTCTGGCCACCTCACTGGCTTCAGTCAGCACTGCATCAGGCCTCACTAGCAAAAATCCTTCGGCCAGATCTGTAGCAAGTATAAATACAGGTAGCTTTGTTAATTTGTGTGGAATTTTGCAGCTGAGGTTGTTTTGTTGTGTTTTGATGAGATTGCAAGCCTCTGTGCATGCATGAACAGCAACACATTGATATAAATGCTTACAGAGTACCCATAGAGCAAATTCTTGTCAACTGTAGTAGTCAAGCACTATGGTATTCTGTTTTACAACAGATGGTTTGTCATAAACCAAAACTTTATGTTTGTGTAAGGTTAAAGAGCCGCCAGGGCATGTTCTTTAATTTTGACAAAATCAAAATCTAAGATTCAGCAGCTAAATGAATACTGAGATCAGTAAGTGTTTTGCAATTTAATGAGAGCATGAGATAGGCAGATTTCTGTGGCTGAGTGTTTTTTTTAGAGTACAGTTTCAAATGCTGCATTGTATCTTCAATTTTACTTTAATGAGATATGAGGGTACACAGATTCTTGTTGATCTGAAAAAGGTACAAAAGTAATGCAGAAACCTGACGCTTTCATGGGAAGTCAAGGACCCTCAGCATTTTTGCAAATCATGTTTTAAGTGCCTCAAGCTGATGACAAAAATTGGAGTTCCCTGAATCAAACTCCAGAGTGGATTTCGCATATTGCAAAATCCCCACTGAAAATACTCTGGTCTATGGCATTAAAATCAATACAAACTAAAAATTAAATTAAATGAAAAGTAGTAGTACCAAAATGCATAACCTCAAATCTTCTGACTCATTACCCCCTTCAACCCAAACTGCGTATATCCTTCTGCTGATACTGAATTACTTGGCATTAATCTATTGTTATGAATTTCACTGTTCTCTGCAATTTGCTTAAGATTATATTTTTTGGAGTGTTATAATTGGCAATTTGGCAGAGCATAAAGTATGAGCTAATGAGTTGAAAGAACAGACTGTACGTAAAAATTTAAAGTATTTACATATAAACTATCTGCAGTTTCTCCTGAAATTTTGAATTCTGAGTACCAGGTTCTGACATCACTTGCCACTCCATTACTCCATATTCAGCACAAAAGTAACATTTTCTAATATAGTAGCTTCCCCTGTGTAAAGAATTATCTCATATTTTGAGTATGTAACTCACACCCTTAAAGTAACTGATGCTCCGCAACTTTCTCAGCGCTAATGAAGGTCAGAAAGCAGAGATAAATGTGGCCTGTTGCTTCCTCTTCTCATCTTTGTATGGTAAACACTACTTAAAACACTTTCTAAAAAGTTCAAGACCACTGTTTTGGCCCCACTTTCCTGTGGAGGACTGCTAGAGTACACTGTACCTGGCTTGCATTTATTCAGTCATTGGAAAGTCCCCTCCTATCCAGCCATTCAGGTTCTCTGATGATAGGCAGCAATATAAAAGCCTGAAAGAGATGAAGTCAAATGAGGCTGATGAAGGGTCTAGAGCACAAGTCTTATGAGGAGCAGCTGAGGGAGCTGGGGCTGTTTAGTCTGGAGAAGAGGAGGCTGAGGGGAGACCGTATTGCTCTCTACAACCAAGGAGGTTCTAGAGAGGCAGATGTTGATCTCTTCTCCCAAGTAACTAGCCATAGGGATGAGAGGCAATGGCCTCAAGTTGCATCAGGGGAGGTTTAGATTGGATATTAGGAAAAATATTTCTACTGAAAGAGTGATCAGGCATTGGAACAGGCTGCCCAGGGAAGTGGTGGAGTCACCATCCCTGGAGGTGTTCAAAAAACGTGTAGATGTGGCACTTCAGGTCACGGTTTAGCAGGCATGGTGGTGTTGGGTAGACAGTTGGATATTTGAGGTCTTTTCCAACCTATGATTCTGTGATTTGCCCAGGTGGAAAGAGTGCCACAAAGGCCTGGTATTAACTGGCTGATGAGTTCCTGTCTGTAGTTTGGGCCAGTCTTAAGTCAACATCATACCTTCGTTACAACACAGTTTTAATTACAAGTTTTTACTCTATTTTCTGTGGGAATCTTTGCTAATTTTGTACATGGGACAATCTGCACTCATTTAATGAGATGTTATCCAACGTTTCCTCCTTTTTACAGAGGAGAAACACCCCTCATGCCATATTTATAGCACACAAACCCCATCTAATGACAGCAGTCTAAGTTTCTTCCATTTCCTGCTGCCCACATCCGGGTCCTTTACCCCCTACAAGTGAAGAGCAGAGAAGGATACTACGGACAAAAAGCACATCTGAGCTTTAGGTGCCCAGTGTGAGATAGGCAGGACTTGTTTTTTCATCATCCTAAGCACATGATAGCACAGCATGCAGTCAAAATGCATAGTACTGTGCAGACTTCATTTGGGCAGCCAATATGAGGTCAAGATAAGGACTGTGAATGATGAAGTAGCAGGAATGAGCTGTGCAGTCTCACACAGTCAGTTGGTGGCAAAGGGCTCCTACAAGTGCCTCCTTCATGGCAGCACTGAGGTTCTTCGGCTATGACATCCTATTAATGCCACCCGATTTTTTCTCTGAGCATGCTCCAACAAAGGAAAAGGAACTGTACATGCTAAGTGACACCCTCATTCATTGCAACACCCACATTTCATCCAGGATTAGTGCACCTAATAGGCTGTCTCAGCCTTCTTGCCATGTGCTCCTGCTCTTACAGTCAGAGGCACTCCTGAGATTCATAGGACAAAATCTTGGCTCCACAAAATCCAATGGCAAAAGCTGTCAGGTTTTCACAGTGTAGTATGGTGCAAGACCTTTCTCTTCTTGGTCCTGGCTATCACAATCATATCAGGCACCCAGATTATCAGAGAAAAACTTCATCAACTGGAGCATTTCTGGAAAGCAGAACCCATAATAAAATAATATAGCAGTACTTTTACTTCTACAGCTCCCCCAGAGCCAAGACACTATATAACATAATGAAACACACCTACTGAAACACGGAAGACCCCCAAGGAAAACGTTTCAAAATTTAAATCTCCTTGGATAGTTTTTACCTTTGGGCCACGTTACACAGCCACAGCTTGGGTGAATGAAACCTACTCGAAGAAGGAGCTGAAATCAAGAAGTCTTCAAAACGCCTCTCATACTTAGAGGTGCACAGGGGCCCTGTGGGTTATGCTCGCATACAGCAAGGGTCTGCATCCAGGCTGCTGCAGGCTGCTGTTTGGTCATGGCGAGGTCTTGTTTCCTGCATGCAAGACTAATGCATGGGCCTTGCTCCACGGCAGCACGTTTGGGGCTATTCATGTCTGCAGCCATATAGCTGAAATCTGGTGGAAGCTGTCTTTAAAATAACAGGACTCAGCTTTTTAAAGGCTTGAGTAGGAATCCTGCCCCACAGCCAGAGGGACTATGGAATTAGAAGCTGACGTGCTGATATTGATGGAAGCTCTGAACCAGGTCCTATGAATGGTGAATTTTCCACCTGCCCCACCTCTTCTGACCAGGGCCTGATGAACCGTTCTTTGCAACTGGAGCAATCTACGTAAGATCTGGGGTGCCTGAGGGTCTCCTACTGGTCCCCACTGCCTTGCTGTCCGGCCACAAGCAGCTCAGGCCATCCCTGCGGTGCTCGGTCTGCCTCCTTCCCTTGGCATCCCCCAGCTGAAAGGCTCTCCGTTCTGGCCCTACACCAGAAAGATCTGGCAAGTGCGTGGAGGGCATGGGGGATGCCAGCTCCATCACACAGACAATCCAAGGCTCTTCTTCCCACCCTGCCTGCTCCTGCTTCCCCATAGCTCTCCCTGCCCTCCAAAGTCACCCCAGAACTCGGCAGTGCTGAGAGGAAGCCTACCTGCCAGCAGTGTTGCAGAGTCTCACCAAACAGAGGAACCAGCTCCAGCCTAGGAGCTACAAAGCCTCAGCAGCAAGAACTTTGTCAGGGTTGGGCGGTGCGGCATTTCTGATCACTTAGCATCTATTTATCTGGTGTCTTTGAAGTGTCACCCTTCTTTCCCAGAGCTTCTCATAAGCAAGCCCTTCAGAAAAAGGTGTTTTATTT
>Ga0181612_105079_pt1 | contig 30151 bp, 26 predicted proteins | sample HoacroProtozoa21_FD_119630 | JGI IMG/M metagenome (GOLD analysis project Ga0181612, IMG submission 119630) | Hoatzin crop microbial communities from Cojedes, Venezuel. Combined Assembly of Gp0051906, Gp0051904, Gp0051908 | reverse complement strand
CACATGTCCGGCGAAGAACCTATGCACATGGTCCTCCGACTTGACATTCGAGCTTACTCTCTCCTCAAAGAGGAATATCCAGGCTGCGAAAAATACCTCACTCAGGAGAATGATTCGTCATGGATTCTCGATGCCGATTTCCGATCCATCGAGGGCATAGGCCGTTTCTACCTCGGCCTCGCCAACCACATCGACATCATCGATGCCCCCGATCTAGTAGCATTCAAGAAGGAAATGAAGGAGATGTTGTAGAGGCTTTTGCAGAAAATCGAGATGCCCAATCTGGTCTGGCATCTCAAGATGGTTGTGGATAACCTCTGCGTGAGTTTTTGCCTATTTTTGAGGGAATGAAACTTTTCAACAAAATTGACTCAATCATCCAATTCGGGATGTCTAAAGCTTTGCCAAATCCCATATTGATATTGATCGAAGAAGGAATTAATTGAATCTGAAGATGAGGTTTTTTGATATACTACTTCCCCTTCTTTGTTTATATATGAGGTTACAATCACTTTTCCATTTACGCGCTGGACAAGGGCTAAATTATTATGAAAATCAGATGCTCTAGTATATTGTGGAGGAATAACATACTCAAAATTTTCGTCTATATACCCATATAGGCCACCAACCTTAACCTTAGCCCTTCCATTGAAAAAGGGGTTAGCTTCATCATATGCAAAATAAAGAGGATCATCATCAGATGCTGCGTCATCTGATTTCCCGAATAGAGCGAAGTTAGCTCGACTAATATAGATATACTTCCCCTTCACCTTGCCAATAGCAAATCGTTCATTAAACGGAGTCACGGATGTAAGCATAGTTTCATTCTCAAAGAGTAACAAATAGTGTTCGTTGGATCTTTGTTTTTGCAAAGCTGAAGCAGAAAGGTTATCTCTCCCTAAATTACTAAGATTTCCATTGGCATCAAAAAAAGCACAACCTTTCCCCATAAATTGAGCTAGGGAAGAGGCACTTGCGGGAATGATTCCCTCGGAACAATGTCCATATTCGTAAATATTGTCTAACTCCGAAATTACATGCCCTTTTTCATCCAGTAGAAAAGTAGTATAATATTTCATCAAGTCCTTTTTAATTGTTCCGTCATCCATCATAAAACCCACAGAATCTCGTTTGGTCTCGATTCTAGCAATGGCCCTATTTTCGTGATACCTTTGGATGTTTTGATAGATATAATCTACTACAAGATTTCCTTTGGTGTCTATCACGCCCCAATTCGACTTCTCATCCAATTGCTTAGTGTCTGTCGGCATTTTAACAACGGCTAATCCATTAGAGAAAGTCTTGATATCCTCAAAGTCCGGTTTTATGACGGCCTTTCCCTTACGATTTATAAATCCATATTTGCCGGATTCATCACGATAAGCTGCCATTCCATCATGAAAGCAAAATTTATCATCCAAAAACCTCGGCCATAAGGATATGCCATATTCTTTTATTTTCAATTTAGGCTTTATGACAAATTGTCCCTTTTGATTAACATACCCATAAGTGTATTCGATTTCTCGAGAAAGTCCACCTTTTAGTATAGTTGAATCAACAACGGCAATAGCCAGACCTTCGCTAAAATTACTGGCATATAAGAATGTTGGCTTTATTGCAAATTCCCCTTTTGTGTTGATGTATCCATATAGGTTATCTTCAATAACAAGATTATATTCTGGATTGACTTCCGAATTTCTTGAACACGAAATGATTAGTCCAATGGAGCAAAGAAAGGCAAGGAAACAATTAATTCTCATAGATTTGATGTATTTATAGAACAAATATAAGAATAAATGTTTTACTAATAAAGAACTTCTGGGTATTCTTCCAATTCACACCTCGGACTTGCCAACCACATCAAAATCATCGATGACCACGATTTAGAAACATTCAAAAAAGAAATGAAGGAGAAGGTGTAGTTATAAATCGAGAAAAAATGTATCTTTGAAAGTTTTCATAATTAAAATGATAACTACGATTATGCCCGAAAGTCAAAACATAGAATACAAAGAATCTTGGCGAGACGAATATCTTAAATGGATATGTGGTTTTGCCAATGCTCAAGGTGGCACTATATATATTGGCAAGGATGATAACGGCAAAGCTGTTGGAGTTGAAAACGCCAGAAAGTTGATGGAGGAGATCCCCAATAAAGTAAGGGATATCCTTGGTATAATGGTAGATGTCAATCTGCTAAACGAGGACGGAAAAGATGTCATTGAAATCGTTACGGAGCCATATCATACCCCTATCAGCTACAAAGGGCAATATCATTACCGCAGCGGTAGCACCAAACAGGAATTGAAAGGCGCTGCGCTGGATCGTTTTCTCTTAGCAAAAACTGGGAGAACATGGTGCGGCCTTCCGGTAACACGTCTTACGGTAGCAGAGTTGTCCGATTCAATGAAGCGTTTTAGGGAATTGTCAAAAAAGAGTGGCAGGATTGATCCGAGAGATTTGGAGGGAAGCGATGAACATCTGCTCGAAAAGCTACGATTAATAGATGAAGAGACGGGGCATTTGAAACGGGCCGCCGGTATTTTGTTTTATCCTGAGCCGGAAAGGTTTGCAACAGGTGCCTATGTAAAGATAGGGTACTTCCGCAATGATGCCGATATCGTTTATCAAGACGAGGTGAATGGTGACTTGTTTTCGCAAATATACGATACAATGAGTTTGTTGACTACTAAGTATTTGCGAGCCATGATTACCTATGAAGGGATACAACGCATCGAACGTTTCCCCGTGCCCCCAAGGGCAATCCGAGAGACCGTACTCAATGCATTGGCACACAAAGATTATGCTTCCGGCGTGCCGATACAGATTCGCGTATATGATTATAAATTAATGATTTACAATGCGGCCGTTCTGCCCGAAAACTGGACAGTGGAAAAACTTAAGGGAGACCATGGTAGCCATCCCTATAATCCTGATATCGCAAGAGCATTGTTCCGTTCTGGTGAGATTGAACAATGGGGCCGAGGTATCAATAATGTTATAGAGGCCTGCAAGCAAGCGGGCTTGGATGAGCCTATATACGATTTTGATGGTAGTGATTTGTGTGTTATCTTCAATTTCACCGATACATACAACAAGAGAATGAATGTCCCTCAAAATGTCCCTCAAAATGTCCAAAAGGATGTCCATAGTAATGTCCAAAAGGATGTCCAAAGCGAATTGTCTGATAGACAAAAACTTATACTTAATCTAATATTCAAAGATTCGTCAATAACATTAGAAAAAATGTCCAAAGCGACATCCTTGTCCGTCAAGACAATATATAGGGATGTATCTAAATTAAAGAAAATGGGAATATTAGTTCGTGAGGGCGATAATTTTAATGGGAAATGGATAATAAATAATCAGTAGGGCTTAGAAAACTCTTGCAGAGGGTGTCCAAAGGTATCATGAGATGCCCGAACAGGTCGGGCATGACGGGAAGGGAGAGATGCCTTTATTCCAAGAAGTCCCAGGTGGCGCGGATTGAGTCACTGTAGTCGGCAGAAGCCTTTTGGAATTTGAACATGGCGCCATGTAGAGCATTAGAGTTGAGAGTAGCATAATCATTTTTCCACTCTGGATGAGCCTCTTCATATGCGGTCACAAGACTATCTCCGAAGGCTATTGCCCTGAGCATATAATCATTCCATTCGGTGCTGGCATCATCATAATTAGATGGATTAAGGCGCTGATATTTTTTATAAAAAGGAGCAAAAATTTCGGAATATTTAGATTTAATCTCCTTGTCGAATACCTCAGAATAGTCTGTAGCCTTCTTTTTGACGGGCTGCGGCGCTTCCTGCACCGGCTCCTCCACCACCTCTTGTGTCGGCTCTGGGATAGGAACCTCTACAACAGGCGTCTCTTCTTGTGGAGGAATTTCTTCCTTTCTATTAAGACTGAAAATAATTATAGCCGCCAAAACCAACAATGGCAATAAAAACCATAAAGGATTCACGCGCTTACGGCTCAACTCTTTGATGACTTCATCCATGGAAGAGTATCGACCGTCTGGATTAACCGCCGAAGCCTTTGCTGCCATCTTTCCGAAGGAATTTGTCATGAACTTGGTGAGCTTGCCGAATGCATAAATGTCCGCCCTCAAATCGCCCCCTTTGCCCGAAATCTGCTCTGGAGCCGAATAGCCGTCGCTGCCTCCGATTACATCATAACAATCGCCATAGGAATATCCCAAATCCACGATTTTGACATTATTACCATTCCTCGTGATGAGAATGTTGTCCGGCTTCAAGTCGCCATGGATGATTTGTTTTGAGTGGAGATACTTCAATGCATCCGCAATCTGAAGCAATATTCTTCGAGCTTCCTCCTTTGGCAACTTGCCGTTTTCCTTTATATATTCCGTGAGTGTGCGGCCATCGACGTAGTCTGTAAGAATGAATATTCCTTCATCGTCATAGAACTTTGAATGATATTTGACGATGTGATCGTTGTCCAATAAAATGCCGATTTCGAATTCCCTCTCGAATGCATTTAAATATCTTGGATCATTCGCATACTTCTTCTTAGGGCGTTTCATGAAGAACCAACGCCCCCACATTTTCACTTTGTATGAATCTGAAGTAGCTCCGCCGCCTATGAGTTTAGCCGACGTCTCAAATATTTGAGGAGACTCTTTACCGAAGAAGGATGATTCCATTGCCGCTACTTTAGCAAATTTTGCTCAAGTTAGCTATTTATTCCAAAATTTTCAAAAAATCAATGCCCCTTATTCTGCCGGCCGTGAATTGTCCCATGTCGATTCCGTTTCTAAAGACGTTTTTGACTATCAATGGGAATCCGAGATGGAATGCCTCGATTTCGATGATGTCGCCGACTTGGAGTTTGCCGCCTTCGCTTTCCGTGACTTTAAAATATCCATCCTCTTCCTTCTGTACGACGACTCGTCTGGATGGTTGATAATGGAATTCTACCTTGCTTCCGATGGGAAGGGTAGTTGCGTCGATGCTCAAAGATTTGTCTCCGAAGACGCTGTTGCCTTGTTCCGAGATGCTGGCGAAATAAGTGTCCCAATCTTTATATCCGAGGTATTCCGCTATTGTGTCCAATGTGAAAATGCGAGGCTCCCGAACGCTTTCGATTGTCCCCGTCAGCCTCTTGATCGTGTTGGTCGATATGGGGCGATTTGTCTTGGTCTGTATGTCCGAAGCGAGAGACTCGTAGTCACTAGAATACCTCAACGGTTGTCCGAACCGCTGCTCAAGTTGCTCTATCGTGATTGCAGATAACACCATATCGTTCGCAAAGTTACGTCTTTTTCCTTATTCTTTGACGCCTTTGGATAAAATGGATGAAATGGATAAAATGGATTGTGCGAGAGGACTTTGAAGGTTTATCTTTGTGATAAGAAGAAACAATTTGCACTCAATTATTATCAACAAAAAATAAAATGATTTCTAATGAAAAGGTATTTATTATTAGCCCTATTATTGGTTATTGGATTTTGCTCTTGCAAAAAAGAAAATGAAACTAAAGAAGATTCCACCTCTTTGATAGGCACTTGGGTTTCCTATAATCTTGACATTTTAAATGAGGCTAAAAATGTCGAATCTAGAATAGCTACGTCTGAATTGACTGTAACATTCACTGACACCAAAGCGACTTTCAAATTAAGTGGAGAGAATCTGTATTTTGATTCAGGTGACGGTGAATATATGTCGTCTATTACTTCATCTTATAGTTATTATGATGATAGCGAAACTGCTTTGGTATTTGACGAAGCCTACTCAGAATATGGTTACGAAATCGTAGCAGTATTCAGTAATGGCTCATTAACAGTTCGTATAGGTAAAAGAGATTGGGATGAATATTATCAATACTATTGTTCCAAGAAATAATAATCACTTAATATAAAATCTTATGAAAAAAATCCTTATTATTTTATCAATGGGGTTGTTGTGTCTCAACCTTTCAGCGCAGACAACCGAGAACGAACAACCTTCTGCCGCTAAAGAATTTAAATCCGGTGTTCATTTTGAGCCGGCCTTTACTGAAAGAATCATTAGATTCGGAGTGAGAGGGGGTATAAATTTTTGTAAAGAGTTTAACAGAAACGACTCTAAATTTAGGTTAGGACCAAATGTTGGAGTAGTAGCAGAATTTCCCTTGGGTGCAAATGTGTATATGGAACCAAGCATTCAATATTCATTAAAAGGCTGGAAAGTTAAAGAGAGTTATGAGGATTATACATATAAATCCCTATTCGGTTTCCATTGCGTAGAATTAACTATTCCAGTGGGATTAAAATTTCCAGTAAATGAGACCGTTTCTGTCTTAGCGGATGTAGGAGTCAAAGGTGGATACTGTTTATTTGGACATATTTCTAAAAATTATGACGGCAAAAAAGAATCCGAAACAGTTAAAGGAGGCTTTGGTGGTGGATTAGGAATAAACTTTGGAACAGAAATATACAAGCGCTATAAAATTACACTTGGCTATGATGTTACATATTATAAATCTGATATGGAGATGTCGTGGGATGTGTATGAAGCTTTTTTCTCAAATTTACATTTAGATCTGACAGTAATGTTTTAATTACATATAAGAAGTGCTTTTTTCGAAAGGGTGATACTTTAGAGTGTCGCCCTTTCTTTGTTTTCAGATTAGGTCGCACAGAGGTAGCATGGTCCGATGGAAATTTGGGAGGGGATTGGATTAGATAAGGGCCTTTTCCGATCCAATCCCTTTCGATTTTTTGACCGATTGTCAAAAAAGTAGCCTTTTTCTCGCCAATCCTTCCGACTTTTTCCAGAGTTTTCGATAATTCTCCAAAAAGTTAAAATTGATTGTAAGGGTAGGGTGCCCTGGAGTGCCCTAGAAGGCCGGTCGGTTTACTTAGGCCCCTCTCCGTGAGTAAGCGTCTCCGCGATTATGTATTGACAGCCGCCCATTGCATTTCTACCTTTGCGAAAAAAATGGCAAAGGTGAACAAAGACAATACGTCATATTACAAAAAGGCGTGGAACCTATACGAAGAATCCCTCTTTTCCAATATAAACATAACCGTGCAGGAGTTCTGCAAGGAACACGACATAAACGCACGCTCCATGCTCAGGTGGGGGTGTGAGAACTTCCAGTCAACTGCAAGGTCCCGCCAAAAGGTAATGGATAGATTGAAGGCCTTAGCCGAGGGAAAATCGGCGCTAGAAGGTGGTGGAACTGCGGTAAGTCCGGAAACTGGTCTTTGTGTGAGATATAGGGTAAGGGAAAGACTCGATGAGTTGGATGACAGGCTCCTTCACGGAGTGGAAATCATCTTTCCCGACGAGGTGCATCTCTCCCTGGTGGAAGCCAGTGCCGAAAGTGTATCCAAACTCCTTGTTATGTACAATAATCGCAGATAGACATGTTCGGACTTGAAAGCAACATTAGGTACTTCTTGTGCCGTCACACAGCAGACGCGGGATCTGGCATTGACGCTCTCTGCAATATAGTCACATCAGAGTCTCCATTCACCCCAACATCAGGGGATGCGTTCCTTTTCTTTGATGGGGAGAGGCATTCCGTCCACATCCTCCGATGGGACACGGATGGGTTCATCGTATATATAAAACGCCTAGAATATGGCGCTTTCGAGTGCTTAAATATCAAGTCTGGTGCCGGCTTCTGTGAGATAACATGGGAGACATTTTGTCTGATTATGTGCGGAGTAGACCTTCGCAGTGTCCGCTGGAGAAAGCGCTATAGGGTCAGAAATCTAGGGCTCTAATTTCCTGAAAATCAATAAAATAAACTTAAAAAAGTGTTGCGTATATCATATCTTTTTTGTATCTTTATGGTATGAAAAGAGACATGGTAATAGAACTTCTGCGTGAGCAATTGGCCGCTTCGGCAGCGGAAAAGGTTGCCATGTCATCCGCCATATCTCGAAACAATGAGTTAATATCAGAACTTCAGAAGACGATATCCGATCTGAGAGAAACGGTAAAGGGTCAGGCTGCAACCATAGCTCATCTGGAGGATCTTCTGAAGGAGAGGGATGCCAGTGTTACCAAGGCACAGGGTCAACTGCGGAGCATGAACAAACTCCTATCGAACAAATCGGAAAAGGTAAAGACGGAGGCGAAGCCTACTACAGAAGCGGAGAAGGCAGCGGCTATGGAAGAGAAGGCCGCAGCACGCAAGGAGCGTGGCAATAATGGGGCAAGGCGTAACATGCGCTTCGAGATGGAGACCATTGTAAAGGACATAGACCCCGAAGATCCGTCCTGTGACCTGTCCTTAGCAACAAAAATAGGAGAACGCACATGTCTGCGTTATGAGATGGTGCCACCCCGATTTATAAAGTACGAGTACCACCTTCGTACATATAGGCAGGGTGATGTGATATATGCTCCCAAGACACCCACTTCAGCCAGGCAGAACTCCAGCTTCGGAGGTTCATTTGTCGCGGGCCTTGCTGAACTGCGCTACTTGTACTCTATGCCGGTTGAGAGAATTACAAGCTACTTCAACGCTAATGGGTTCGATATAACTAAGCAGACTGCTAACGGGTTGCTGAAAAAGACGGCCGGCGTTCTAGAGGGACTGCACAAGTCCATGCTTCGTGCCGTAAAGGAAGACAACTATCTGAACTGCGACGAGACATATCATCGTATCCTACTCAACGTCGAGAGAGATGGTAAGAGCGGAAGCAGGAAGGGTTACATCTGGGTAATCATTGCCGCCCACTCGAACTTAGCATACTTCTTCTACGATGATGGTTCCCGAAGTGAGAGGGTGATACTTGATGCCCTTTCGGACTATCGAGGCACGATCCAGTCCGATGGCCTAGGTGCCTACAAGAAGGTTGCGGTGGAGAGCGGTGGCAGAATCAAGCGTCTTGCCTGTCTGCAACACTGCAAACGTCGATTCAAAGACATGGAAGGGAATGCGGACGCCGACGAAGTGTACAACCTGGCGAACGACTTGTATAGACACGACCACGAACACAGGATCGGAAAGGATGGATGGACGAAAGATGATAACCTCAGATGGAGAATAGAATATGCTCCTCCAATACTTAGGAAACTAAAGGATAAACTGGAAGACATATTGGCCAACACCGAGAAATATCCGCCACGCAGCCAGATGCATCTTGCTGCGCAGTACTTCCTAAACGAATGGGATGGTGTTGCAAACATCTTCCAAGGTGGTGAGTATGCTCTTGACAACAACCTTATAGAGCGTGTCAACCGTTACATATCGCTATCGCGTCACAACTCCCTCTTCTTCGGCAGTCATGGCGGAGCGGAGAACGCCTGTATCTTCTACTCCCTCGCATGTACATGCAAACTTCTGCATATAAACTTCTTCGAATATATGTCTGACCTGCTTGAAAGGGTATCTGACTTACAACCCAATGCCTCCTACGAGGTATGGCGGGAACTACTTCCCGATCGCTGGAAAGAATCCAAATCCGATGAATAATCAACTCCCCAAGTGTATGCCGCTAAAGCGCTATACATAATCGCGGAGACGCTTACATTCAGAAGGGGCCTAAGTAAACCGACCGGCCTTCTAGGCCACTCTAGGGCTTCCTACCCTTACAATCAATTTTAACTTTTGGCGGAAATCTCCGCTTCGGCCAGCCGGCGATAAGATTATAAAAGGATTAAGAGTACTAGGGAGGGATGGGAGAAGGTGAGGCGGATGGTGTCGGAGGTGGCGCGATTGAGAGTTGCTTGCCACCAGTTGTCGAAACGGACACCGGAAGTTTGCCATTCGAGACCTTCGGAAGTGAGGGTAAGAGAGTTGTCGGGGGAGAAAATGGAGATGCTACGGCCCTCGCCGACTGCAATCTCGCAACTATCAGCAATGGCAAATGCCGTAGTGTAATCAGAAACGGCATCCAACATAGTCTTCCTACGGCCGCTTGGCAATAAATCAGAACCAGAAGCATCATCAGAACCGGAGGTACCGTTGGAACCAGAGGCCTCATCGGAATCAAAGCCATCAACGCAGTCAGAACCGCACGGAACACCGGTCAACCCAAAAAGACGAATATACTCCATCAGAAGCCCCATATTTCCTATTGTATGGTCCTCCCTCTTGCCACCGGCACCAACAATATGAATCTCATCGACAGTTGGCCAAGTCTCCAAAACATACCTCACGGACTTCGTCATATCATTGTCATCCTGCTCAGCAACCTCTACAATCAAATCGCCATAACGCTTCCTCTGCGCATCAGACAACGAATCCATGTCCCCGACAACGGCATCGGGAAGCCTCAAATAACCGAAAATGGATTTCGAAGCACGAAGAAAATTCGCCAACGCATTGCCATCGCAGCAAACAATATGAGTTGCCGATTGAATAAGATATCTCGGATATTCCTTCTTCGGAAATTCGCCGGCTGCTATGATGACAACGGACTCCATGGCTACGCCTCTTTAGTCTTGGCAATTTCGGCCTTGGAAGTACCCTGGGAAGCCTTATAAGACGTAGGCTCACGGAAGCCGGCCAAGAACGCCTTGATGTCCATACGCTTCTTGCCAGCCAGCTGTACATCAGTCAGCGAAATGGCACCATCAGCAGTTGTGATGGACATATAACTCTTGCCATCGGACAAAACAGTGCCGGCAGCAGTGCCCGCCGGAACGGAAATAGAATCAGCCACAGTAGCACCGAAAATCTTCAACTGAGTTGCCACTCCATCGGCCCCGATAAGTTCGGTGTAAGCCGTAGGATAAGGACTCAAACCACGAATCAAATTATAAATCTGAGTAGTGGAATCATTCCAATCAACATGGCAAAGTTCCTTGGTAATCTTAGGCGCCGGCTTAAGCACCTCGGAACCCTGAATAAAGCTCCTCTGGACACGAGTCTCAACATTCTTCTCGATGAGTCCTTCAACGGTCTCAACAACGAGTTTAGCCCCGATAGGCATCAACTTATCATGCAGATCGCCGGCCGTATCAGTATCCTGAATTCGACACTCCTGACGCAAAATAATACCACCGGTATCAATATTCTCATCAATCATGAACGTAGTCACACCGCTCAACTTCTCGCCATTGATAACGGCCCAGTTGATAGGAGCAGCACCCCTATATTGAGGCAGCAAAGCAGCATGCAAATTGATGGTGCCAAGGGTCGGCATCTTCCAAACAACCTCTGGCAACATGCGGAAAGCAACTACCACGAAAAGGTCAGCCTTCCATGCCGCAAGCTGCTCCAAGAACTCCGGATCCTTGAGTTTGAGAGGCTGCAGCACAGGAATATTATGTTCCACCGCATACTTCTTCACGGCACTCTCATTCATCTTCAACCCCCTGCCACTAGGCTTATCCGCCACCGTGACAACACCAACAACATCATATCCCGCATTGATAAGAGCCTCCAAAGGAGCAACCGCGAACTCGGGCGTACCCATATAAACAATGCGAGTTTTCTTGAATATTGACATAACTTTACTCTTAGTTTTTCTCCACCATGTACCGAAATTCTCCGTATTGATGGGCGACGAATCGTTCACCGCCTTAATGGTCAAATAAATACCAATCGGCATTAGCACCAGAGTCGAGACAAAGGCACCCATGCCGGCAGAAGTCGCACCATCCCTCGCCAACTTGACACCGGTAATATCCACAACCCAATAAAGCACGAAGAACAGAGCAGCGATAATAGCGGAAGTACCCAAACCGCTTCGCTTGGTAAATGCACCCAGAGGACCGCCAATCAGGAACATAACAAGACAAGCCAGCGCACCCGCAAACTTCTTCAAATATTCCACATTGGCAGAACGGACATACCATTTCTGCGGATAAATATCATTAGCGAAATTATTGCACTTCGCCTCATAGCCCGAAGCAGCGGTAATAGCCTGCTCATAAGCCCTCTTCTCGGCATTCGAATCTTTCCACCCGAAATCGGACCTATCCATGGGGCCGCTCAACTCCAAATGCTTGGATGTATCAAGCTGGAAGGCATATTTCAGAGATCTGTCTTCCATAAAACTCTTATGCTGAGCAGTGCTCGTGGAATCCAACAAATGCCCTACGGAATCCCTACCATGGTCCAGTTTCTTCAAACTCATGGTCTTGACCTGATTGCCGAATTTATCGCCCTCGGACTTCTGGAAGGCATAATGCTCCAGCGGAATAACCATCTCCTGCTTCGAGAACTTGATTCTCTGAAGCTGAAGAGTGGTATCCCTATTTTTCATGGAATTGGTCTCGCTGTAGTTGGTGCCCTCGTAAAGGTCGAAAATCAGATAATCCTTATTCTTGGACATCGTCATCTTGGCGGAATCGGCGATAATCATGGCGGTGCTACCCTTGTCGCCCGTATGGTCATAAACCATCACGCCATGCATCATGCCGGTCTCGTCATTTTTGCTATCGACTCTCAGCACATAGCCATCGATACCATCATAGAAAATACCGGTCGGAATATTTATTTCGTCCTTTGTCATCTTGATGTCGTCTCGCAAGGAATAAATCTTATTCCAAGCATATGGCACCAAATTGTTCGACACGAAAAACGCCGCAACACAGATAAGCAAAGACACATAAATCAACGGTTTAAGCACTCTGGCCAGCGAAATTCCGGAAGCCTTCATGGCAATAAGCTCGAAATTTTCGGACATATTACCAATGGTCATAACGGACGCCAGCAAAGTCGCAAGCGGCATGGAAAGAGGTAGCATGGTAGTACCACCCCAAGCCATGAATTCGACTATAACCCTGAAACTTAAACCTTTACCAACCAGCTCGTCGATATATACCCAAAGGAACTGCATCATCAGGATGAATATGACGAGGAGCAGGATACCCACAAAGGGCCCCACAAACGACTTCAACAGGAATTTATCGAGTTTCTTCATCCTAATTAGCAATACTAGGGTGTAATTTTATTTGCCGGTAGCAACTTCAACCATCTTCTCAAGGGCATCAGCAAGGCCTTTCACATCGCGTCCACCAGCGGTTGCGAGGCCAGGCTGACCGCCACCACCACCTTGGATAAACTTGGCGGCTTCGCGAATATCCTTACCAGCATTCTTGCCGGCGGCAACCAAATCAGCGGTGTACATTAGTACTAGCTGAGGTTTGCCCTCGAACTCAAATGCCGCTGCAAGCATGGTATTGGTCAGGTTCTTCTGCATGATGCCGGCGATGTTTCTAACAAGGGCCGGATCAGCACTTCTATCAAACTTAGCCACTTTTATGCCATTGATTTCCTCGCACTGCGCCGCAATCTTATCAGCCATATTCTTGGCTTTCTCCTGCATGAAGTTTTCAATCTCCTTCTTGTAGGCGCTATTCTCTTCAACCATCTTGGTTATGGCGCCGGTGAGGTCGGGAACATTGTTGAAGAATTCTCTTGCGGTCTTGAGAGTTGCGACTAGCATATGAATCTGATTTTCAGCCTCCTCTCCGGTCACAGCCTCGATTCTTCTGATGCCGGCAGCGATGGCTGACTCGGAATTAATCTTGAAGAAACCGATCTTACCGGTAGCTGAAGTATGTGTACCTCCACAAAGCTCGGTGGAAGGACCGAAATTCACAACTCTAACCTTGTCACCATATTTTTCGCCGAATAGAGCTATGGCGCCCATGGCCTTGGCCTCATCCATTGTGGCCTCACGATTTTCCTTCAAAGGCAAATCCTCGCGGATGAGTTGGTTTACTCTCTTTTCAACCGCCAAAATTTCGTCGTCGGTCATCTTGGAGAAATGGGAGAAGTCGAAACGTAGATAGTCAGGACCAACGAATGAACCCTTCTGCTCTACATGTGTGCCGAGCACCTCACGAAGTGCGGTGTCAAGAAGGTGAGTAGCCGTATGGTTGGCTGCGATGCGTGCCCTACGGGCGGCATCAACCTGTAGTGTGAAAGGAGAATTGCAATCCTCAGGAATTCTCTCAGCAAGATGAATCGTAAGATTATTCTCCTTGATTGTATTCAAAATATTGATCTGCTCGCCGCTGCCGGAAATGATATAACCGGTGTCTCCGACCTGACCTCCCATCTCAGCATAGAAAGGAGTCTTGTCGAATACGAGCTGATAGAGAACTTTATTTTTCTGCTTAACGGTACGATGTTTCAGAAGCTTGACATTGTCCTCATGGAGGGTGTCATAGCCGGTGAATACAACCTCTTCGCCCTCATTGAAGATGGCCCAGTCGCCGAATTCATTGGCTGTAGCATTGCGGGCGCGGTCTTTCTGCTTCTTCATCTCAACGTCGAAGCCGTCATGGTCTACAGTGTAGCCATTCTCGCCGGCAATCAAATCCGTGAGGTCGAGAGGGAAGCCATAGGTATCGTAGAGTACGAAAGCCTCGTCACCAGGGATTTTCTTGGTGTCGGCATTCTTCGCCATGTATTCATCCATGAGCTTGATACCTCTGTCGAGAGTTCTCAAGAAGGCAAGTTCTTCCTCGCGAATAACGCTCTCTATGAGCTTCTGCTGGGCTTTTAGCTCGGGATAAGCCTCGCCCATATCGTCTACTAACTGCTGTACTAGGCGGCAGAGGAAAGGTTCATTCATACCCAAGAATGTATAGCCATAGCGAACGGCGCGGCGGAGAATTCGCCTGATTACATAGCCAGCCTTGACATTGGAAGGGAGTTGACCATCGGCGATGGAGAATGAAATGGCCCTGATATGGTCAGCCACAACTCTCATCGCTACATCAGTCTTCTCATCGGCACCATATTTATGACCGGAGAATTCTTCGATTTTTGAAATTATGCCGCTGAAAACGTCTGTGTCGTAGTTGCTCTTTTTGCCCTGAAGCAGCATGCAAAGCCTCTCGAAACCCATTCCGGTGTCGATATTGCGTGCGGGAAGCTGCTCGAGATGGCCGTCAGCCTTGCGCTCATACTGCATGAATACGAGATTCCAAATCTCGATAACCCTCTCATTGTCCTGATTTACTAGAGATGCGCCTGGAACTGCAGCCTTCTCTTCCTCCGTGCGCAAATCCACATGAATTTCGCTGCAAGGTCCGCAAGGGCCGGTGTCGCCCATCTCCCAGAAGTTGTCATGCTTGTTGCCGAGAAGAATATGGTCGGCGGGCAAATGCTTTAGCCATGCCTGCTTAGCTTCCTCGTCGAGAGTGGTGCCGTCGGTTTTGTCGCCCTCGAAAACGGTGGCGTACATGATTGCAGGGTCGATTTTGTAGACATCCGTGAGAAGTTCCCACGCCCAATCAATGGCTTCTACTTTGAAGTAATCGCCGAAGCTCCAGTTGCCGAGCATCTCGAACATTGTGTGGTGATAACCATCATGTCCAACTACCTCAAGGTCATTGTGCTTTCCGCTTACGCGAAGACATTTCTGGCTGTCGGTCGCTCTGGGCCACTTGGGAGCGCTATTTCCCAGAAATATATCCTTGAACTGATTCATTCCCGCATTGGTGAACATCAATGTAGGGTCATTCTTAACTACCATTGGCGCTGAAGGAACAACGGTGTGTCCTTTAGACGCGAAAAAATCCAGATACTTCTGTCTGATTTCCTTAGATGTCATATATTTTTCCTTTATATTCCGAAATTTTTGGCACGGAATTCCCAGACTACGTCAGGGCTTTTCCGCAAAGACTACAAAAATACAAAATCAATTTGATATAGTAGCCAAAAATATACCACGGAATTGCTAAAAAAAGCTATATTTGCGCCATGCCAGGATTCAAAAAGTATAAATTAAATCAGGAGACACTTCTCTATGAGAAGGATAAATTGTCCCCTGGGGTGCGTGTAATCAGGATTCTGGTGATGGCGGTGGCATGTTGCCTGATCACTTTGATGTATTTCTGGCTATTTTCGTCCGTTCTTGGAATTGAACTTCCGAAAACCACTTGGCTGAAGCGCGAAAACGCGAGATGGGAGTCCAAAATGCAGATTATGAATATGCGTCTTGATAGATGCGAAGATGTGCTTGATGGACTTGAGCAGAGAGATGCAGAAACCTACCGCAATATTTTCGGTATGAATAGAATCGCGGAAGAGGTCAGAAATTCCGGCATGAGTGATTTGAGTGCCAGAGACGGAATGGAGAAAGTAGATGCCGGTTCAGCATTGTCAAAGACCGCAACCCGCTTGGATTTTCTTTCCAAGAAGGCTTTTGTCCAGAGTAAATCATTTGACGATATTTCGGCGGTATCCAAGAAGGCAGGGGATATGATTTCATGTATTCCAGCGGTGCCTCCTATCAATCCTGATCCGTCCACATATCGTATGTCCAGCCAATTCGGAACCCGTGTGGACCCTATTACACACGAGTATAGAACGCACTCAGGCTGCGATTTCGCTTGCCCTCCTGGCAATCCGATATATGTCACCGGAAACGGTACGGTGGAAAGCGTTTCATTCGATTTATTCGGCTATGGTAATTGCGTAGTAGTGGACCATGGATTCGGATACAAGACTAGATATGCCCATATGAGGACAATCTATGTCACCGAAGGAATGAAACTAAAGAGGGGAGAATGTTTGGGCGAAAGTGGCAACTCAGGACGTTCCACAGGTCCTCATCTCCACTACGAAGTGTTGTATAAAGGTTCAGCCGTCAATCCGACCAACTATTTTGATATGGAGATGTCGGTTGACGAGTTTAAGAATATGGTTAAAAAGGCTGAGGAGGAGTCTCCAAACGTGATTATCCGCCCTGGCCAAAGAGTAAAGAGACGTTAGGAATGTTTCATTCGTGAGATAAACTTGCGGAAAAAGTTTTCCACGTTTCAAAATAGATAGAAGATGTCAAAAAGCAGTTACGAATTTGATAATGATCTCGGCATGAAAAAGGAGCCTAAGGGTTTCTGGAATGTGCTGTGGAAATCTGTCAAGTGGTTAGTGGCTTCATTGTCGCTATCCTTGTTCTGCTATTTTATACTGTCGCTTTTTATCAGCACCGACTCGGAGAAGAAAATCAGGCGCGAAAACAGAATGTACGAGAAAATGTACAACCAAATGCTGGATAGGGAAGAACTTCTGGAGGGTGCCATAGAGGATTTGCAGAATCGTGACGACAAAATATACATGGAGGTATTCAACACAGAAGCACCTTCGGTAAATCCTGGCGATGCTCTGAATTTTGTATCTGACACCCTTCTGGATGGCAATGTGATTAAGTCTACCGCTGCAAGAGTTGATAAGACCGTCGCTACCGCCGACAGGGTGGAGGCTAACTTTATGAAAGTGTTTGAACTTCTGACGGATAAGGACTTCATTATGCCGCCTCTTAAGGCTCCGATTAAGGATATGTCTTATACTCAGATTGGTGCTTCGGTGGGCGAAAAACAGAGTCCTTTCACCAAGGTCGTAGCTAAGCACGATGGCATAGATTTAATCGCGGGCCAAGGTCAGCCTGTTTATGTGCCGGCGGATGGAGTTGTTATCGACCTTATCCACTCCGGCAAGGGCCTCGGTAATGTGCTTGAAATAGCGCATGACAATGGTATAACCACCTGCTATGCCCATCTGGCAGATATGAAAGTGCGTAATGGTCAAAGAGTTAAGGCTGGTCAGGTGATTGGTTCCGTGGGTATTTCGGGTAACTCTTTTGCGCCCCATCTTCACTATGAGGTAAGGCGTTTCGGTGTGCCACAGGACCCAGTGAACTATATGTTCGCCACTTTCCCGCCGGATGTATATCCCGCGGCGGTGTATATGTCTGTAAGTACTGAACAATCAATGGATTAATATATGGAAAAGCATTTTTATAGCATAAGCGAAGTAGCCGAAATGCTGAAAGAGAGCCCCTCTTTGGTGCGTTTCTGGAGCAATAGTTTCCCAAATTTCATAAAACCGGTGCGCAATGCTAAGGGTAATCGTCAGTACACCGCCCAGGACATCGAAACTCTAAAGCAACTTCATTACCTCATCAAAGAGAAGGGTATGACTCTGGATGGAGCCGGTGTAACCCTTCGTGAAGAGCGCAGAAACGTGGAAAGTAGGGTGAAGGCTTTGGACTCTTTGAAAGAAATTCGTACACAATTGGAAGAAATACGAAAGTCATTGTAATAGATACCGAAAAATTTTCCTAAATTTGCAGTTCCCATCATAGCCGTCAGGCGGAAGGGCGAATCGAAAAAAATTATTTATAAAAATATGGCGACAAAGAAAACCAAGAATGTAGAAATTCCTATCGACCAGAGGGAAACCTTTGTGTCCATCAGGAAGAGTTTTGCGGATTCAGAAGGCAATGTCAAAGAAAAATTGAAGACTCTTTACGAGCTTCAGGAAGCTGACAATTCCATTGAAAAAATTATCCACCAGCGTGGTGAGCTCCCCGAGGAAGTTGAGGCTCTTCAGAAAGAAATCGCTGAAATCAAGGACCAGATCAAGAGGGCCGGTGATTTCATCAAGGGTATGGATGACTCTATCGAGCGTGGCAAGCAGGAAATTTTGGAGTGCGATAACAAAATCTCCAAATACCAGAAGCAGGTTGATGCCGTTGCCAATAGCCGTGAGTACGATTCCATTACCAAGGAAATCGAGAATCAGGACCTTCTAAAGCAAATCGCTGAGAAGAATATCGCAGAGGCTAGAGAGAAAATTCAGGATGCAAAGAAAGATATCGATGCATTCAATGATGACCTTTCCATCAGGGAAGATGACCTTGCCGCCAAGAATGACGAGCTTGATCACATTGTAGAGTCTACCTCCAAGGAGGAGGCAAGACTTCGTAAGGTGCGCGAGGCTTGCGCCGCCAAGATTGATGCTCGTACAATGAGCGCATACGAACGTATCCGCGCCAGCGTACGTAACCATCTTGCTGTTGTGCCCGTTTACAATGGCGCATGCGGTGGCTGCTTCAACTCTATCATCCCTCAGCGTTTGATAGACATCGATTCCGGTAAGAAACTTATCATCTGCGAACACTGTGGAAGGATTATCGTAAACCCTCAGTCTTTTGAGGAGGCATAATCCGATATGGCAGATCAGAAAAAGAAAAAAGACCAACAGGTCAATATGGAAAATATAGGGCTTGAGATGGGCAATCGCCCGCCTCAGGCCTTAGATTTTGAGGAGGCTGTGCTTGGCGCCCTCCTCATTGAGCCCAACTGCGTGGATGAGGCCATGGAGGAACTCACCACCAATTCTTTCTATTCCCCCAAGCATAAGATGATATTCGAGGCTATGAGCGAGCTCGTTAATGAGCATATCGCCATAGACTTGCTTTCCGTGTCGCAGAAACTTCAATCCAAGGGCAATCTTGAGGCTGTGGGCGGTGCGGTGACTTTGGCCGCTCTTTCCCAGAAAATCGGTGCGGCTGCGAATATCGACTTCTACATCAAAATCTTGAAGCAGAAGACCATCCAAAGGGACCTTATCACCGCTTCAGTGGAGATTTTGAGGGATTCCTACGATGAGTCAGTAAATGTGGACGACCTAGTGGATAAGGCCCAGACCAGAGTCTTCGATGCCATCAAGAGTAATGTCAAGAGGGAGGAGCAACTTATCGGTTCCGTCATCAAAAAAGCGATGGACGAAATCGAGAGGATGCAGGACCAGGAAGGCCTCAGCGGAGTACCTTGCGGCTATCCTTCCATCGACAAAATTACCATGGGCTGGCAGCCTTCCGACCTTATCATTTTGGCTGCTCGTCCTTCCGTGGGTAAGACAGCGTTTGCTCTTAATGTGGCCAGAAATGCCGCTGTAGACCATAAAATACCGGTTGCTTTCTTCTCTCTGGAGATGCCCGTTGTTCAGCTTGCCAAGCGTCTTATGACTTCAGAATCAGGACTTCCTGCGGAGAAAATCAAGGGCGGTTCCAAGCTTGAGGATTACGAATGGGAGCAGCTCGAATATAAGTTGAAAGAGCTTTCAGAGGCTCCGCTTTATCTAGATGATACCCCCAGTTTGCCGATTATGGAGTTCCGTACCAAGGCTAAGAGGCTTGTTAAGAGCAGGGGAGTAAGGCTCATCATCGTGGATTATCTTCAGCTTATGCAAGGCCCTTCGGATTTGAGAGGTATGCGTGAGCAGGAGGTTGCAGCCGTTTCAAGAACATTGAAGGCTACCGCAAAAGAGCTTAATGTGCCTATCATAGCCCTTTCTCAGCTATCTCGTAATGCTGTGCAGCGTTCCAATAGCAATGGTCAGCCGCAACTTAGTGACCTTCGTGAGTCTGGAGCCATTGAGCAGGATGCTGATATGGTAATCTTTGTGCATCGTCCTGACTATCTGGGACTTTCGGAGAATCCGGAGGATAAAGAGGCTACCCAAATCATCATTGCTAAGCATCGTAATGGTCAAACTGCGGAGATTCCTATGCGCTTCAAGAGCAATCAGGTACGATTTGTGGAAGTAACAGACGATTTGGTGGGCGGAATGCAGGAATATGGATCTGCTATGAATGACGATTATTCGCCGTTCCCACCTGAAAATAATTACGGACCTTATTAAAGAAGACCATGAAACGTATTATTTCTACCATAATCGCCGTGGGACTTGCCTGCGCCTCTCTTTTTGCGCAGGGTAATTGCTTTCCCACACATTCTCTCTCCAATAATGATTTGGCATTCAAGGGCGGAGAAAAATATTCATTGGTGTTCCATTATGTTTTGGGACCTGTTAATGCGGATGTTTGCACCGCTACCATAGCGACAGATTCTGTAAAATTAAACGGTCAGAGCGTATATAAAACGGCGATTACGGCCAAGATTCCCAAGATGTACGAGTCTCTTTTCAAGATAATTGAGGAGTTCACTTCCTGGTACACCTGCGATGGCCTGAAGCCGGTGCGTTTTTATCGCTATTCCATGGAAAATAAGTACACGAGCACAAATAATTACACTTATTTTTCGGACCATATCCATGCCGAATTGGAGAATAGCCGTAATGGAAAATTCTCGAAAGACTTGCCCGTTTCCGCTTGTCTATCCGATATTCCGAGACTTTTCTCAATAGTCCGCAATGCTGATAAGTCAAAGCTTGTGACAGGAAAATCCTACAATCTGACTTTCGCAATTGACGATCAGATTACCAATGCGAAGTTGACTTATCTTGGCAAGGAGAATAAGAAGGTGAAAGGACTTGGCACCGTTTCGACTTTGAAGTTCAAGCTTTCGGTGGCTGAGAATGAGATTTTTGATGACGATCAGGCCAATTATATTTGGTTCACCGATGATGCCAATATGCTTCCCGTTTCGCTCAGCGTACCGATGAAGGTTGGTAGGGTGACAGGTCGTTTGAAGTCTTACGAGAATTTGAAGTATAATTTCACAAGCATAGTGAAATAGATTATGTCTGAGAATGAAATATCCCATAAAGGGGTTATTCGTGAAATAGGACCAGCGGACACGATAGTTGAAATCGTGTCCGCTTCCGCATGCGGTGCATGTCATGCTGCGGGGCTTTGCACCATGGCAGAGGCCGTGAAAAAGGATGTGGTGGTGCCTACGGATGCTTCTGAGCATTATCGTGTGGGTGAGGAGGTTGAGGTTGTGCTTCGAAAGAGCATGGGCATGAAGGCCGTGTGGATCTCCTATGTGATTCCGCTGGCGATTTTGCTCGTGCTGGTGGTGTCGCTTTCTTATACTTCTCTCCATGAGTTGGTGATTGCTGCGATTGGCCTTGGCGGCATGGCTATCTATTATTTCATCGTATGGCTCTTTCGTGATCGTCTCTCCAGCGAGTACGTTTTCACCATCCGTAGGGTATAACCACATTCCCCGAAACAACTAATAACCAAAAAATAATGAGAAAAGGCGTTTTAGCGGCATTGGCCGTAGTTATCCTCTCTTCTTGCGGAGGAAAAAATGATCAGCAAATCAGCAGCTACAAGATGCAGGTGGCTGATGGACAGGTTTGTGAAGTGACAGTTTATTCTCCTTCGATTGTGCGGGTACTTAAATATCCCGCAGGTACCACTCCCGAAAAATCAAGTTATTCGGTAATCATGGATCCGCAAAGCGTGAAATGCAAAGTGGATTCCTCAGATGCGTCTCTTGAAATCACCACGGAATGTCTTCGTGTCAATGTCGATAAGGCTACAGGTGCAGCGCAGTTTTTTGCCCCTGACGGACATCAGCTTTTGGCGGAAACCGGCACTTCTTTCGACCAGACGGAACGCGAGGCCGACAGAGAGGGCTATAAAATCACTCAGTCATGGAAACTTGATGCAGATGAGGCGATTTATGGCTTGGGGCAGCGTCAGAGGCCGAATCTTAACCAAAGGGGAGAGGTCGCCAAACTTTGGAATGATAATAAATTCATCAATATTCCTTTCTTCCTTTCTGAAAAGGGCTATGGTCTTTATTGGGACAATCCTGGCATGACTACTTTCGATGATAGCGGTGCGGAGACTAAGATGATTTCCGAGACCGGCAAGGCTAGCGATTTGTATTTCATGTACAAGGATGGCACGGCTGATGGCGTGATTTCTTGTGTCCGTGCGCTTTCCGGTTCCGCTTCCGTTTTGCCTTTGTGGGCTCATGGCTTTTTCCAGTGCAAGGAGCGTTACAAGACTGCTAAGGAACTTTCGGATGTCTTGGATAAGTACCGTGAACTTGGAATTCCTCTCGATGGCATAGTTCAGGATTGGAAATATTGGGGCCTCGATACGAATTGGAATGCCATGGCATTTTTGAATGAGGAATATAAGGCGGAAATGAGTCCTGAGGACATGATTAAGCATGTTCATGATCAGAATGCTCATCTCATGATTTCAGTTTGGCCTAGCTTCGGCGCGAATACTCCTCAATATAAGGAGATGGATGCCATTGGTGCCATTCTTCCTTTCCATACATGGCCTTTGGATGGAGGTGTGAGGCCTTATGACCCATTCAATCCGGAGGCTCGTGAGATTTATTGGAAGTATCTCCAGCCGCTTGTTGCCATGGGTATGGATATGCTTTGGACCGATGCGACTGAGCCGGATCATTTCTATGAGACGGTTGAGGATGATGATTATCGTACTCATGATGGTACATGGCGCAGCGTCAGGAATGCTTATTCTATTGTGACCAATCGCAGTATTTATGAACATCGTCGTGAGATGGAACCTAATAAGAGGGCCATTCAGATGACTAGAAGTGCGGCTCTTGGTCTTCAGCATTATGGTACATTTAGCTGGAGCGGCGATATTCTGGCTACATGGGAGGCTTTCAAGTGCCAGATTCCCTCAGGTTTGAATTATTCTATTTGCGGTATTCCGTATTGGAATACTGATATCGGTGGCTTCGGTTATTGGCAGTATGCTGATCAGAGTGCTTCCAATCCTTATTTGCAGGAAATGCAGGTGAGGTGGATGCAGTGGGCCGTATATACGCCTTTGATGAGAAATCATTGTTCGTCTCCGATGGAGAGCGAGATGTTTCTTTTCGGTGGCGAGGGTGATTGGCCGTATGATGAGCAGGTGAGGGCTGTCAAGGCTCGTTATCAGATTTTGCCATATGTTTATTCGCTTGGTCTTGAGGCGGCGGTTGCCGATGGTACCATGATGAGGCCTTTCGTGATGGATTTTATCAAGGATAGAAAGGCTTTGCAGGTTGATGATGAGTATATGTTCGGTAAGGCTTTTCTTGTGAAGCCGATTACGGATCCGATGTATACGGCCTATACTGAGAAGGATGGCAAGTGTGATTACAAGGCTGGCATGGATGCGCAGAAGGTTCATGATGGGGCTTCCGAGGCGGTTTCCGTTTATTTGCCTGCTGGTGCTGATTGGTGGGATTGGAATCATCGTGATATGAAATATGAGGGTGGCAAGGAGGTGACTCTCGAATATGATATTACTTGCATGCCTGTGTTTGTGAGGGCTGGTTCGATTGTCCCTCAATGCGATGGTTTGCAATATGTTCCCGATGGTCCTCTTGCTTGCGATCTTACGATTGAGGTCTTCCCTGGGGCTGATGGTGATTATGTGCTTTATGAGGATGCTGGCGATGGTTATGGCTACGAGAAGGGCGAATTTTCGAAGATTCCTTTCCATTGGGATGATGCGGCGAAGACTCTTACCATCGGGAAGCGTGAGGGTTCTTTCCCTGGCATGATTAAGAGTAGGACTTTCATCATTTCCGGTCTTGGCGAAGACATTACCGTCATTTATAATGGTTCCGAACAGAAGGTGAAATAAAAATTTCTTACTGAAAATAAAAAAAGAGGATGACCATAAAGTCATCCTCTTTTAATTATGTTGTATATCTTTCTAGAAGATTTCAGATGAGGAAGAAGAGTCCTCTGAGGAATCCTCGTGACGGTTGGAACGATTGTAATTGTTGTTACGATTGTTGCCACGATTATTGTCACGGTTGTTATTACGATTGTAATTGCCACCGCGATTGTTACCACCACGATTGTTGTTATTTCCACGGTTATTGTTGCCACCACGATTGCCGCCATTATTGCTGCGAGTAGGCTCAACATAACCCTCAGGCTTCTCTGTGAGAGCCCTCATGGAAAGACGCATCTTACCAGACTTCTCATCATACTCAAGAAGCTTCACATCAACCTCATCACCAACCTTAAGCACATCCTCAACATTCTCAGTCTTGGTCCATGCTATCTCGGAAACATGAAGAAGTCCCTCTTTGCCAGGAAGAATCTCGATGAAAGCACCGAAATCAAGAATAGAAACTACCTTGCCATGATATACGGTACCAACCTCAGGCACTGCGCAAATGCCATTGATCCAAGCGAGAGCCTTGTCCATGGACTCCTTGTCGTTGCCAAAGATATCCACAACTCCCTCGGTCTTGGTGCCATCTGCTGAAGGCTCCTCGTTGATAGTAATGGTAGTGCCAGTCTCCTTCTGAATCTTCTGGATGGTCTCTCCACCCTTGCCGATAACCGCACCGATGAAATCGGAAGCGATACGAAGCTGAACGATACGAGGAACGAAAGACTTGTAATCCTCACGAGGCTCACTGATGGTCTTCATCATTTCGCCCATGATATGGAGTCTACCCTGGCGAGCCTGCTCAAGAGCCTTCTCGAGAACCTCGTATGAAAGACCATCAACCTTGATATCCATCTGAGTAGCGGTGATACCATCCTTGGTACCGGCTACCTTGAAGTCCATATCACCGAGATGGTCCTCGTCACCGAGAATATCGGTAAGGATAGCGTAACGATCATTAGGATGTTCCTCATCGGTAATAAGACCCATAGCAACACCAGCAACTGGCTTGCGAATCTTAACACCAGCATCCATAAGAGCCAAGCAACCACCGCAGATAGAAGCCTGAGAAGAAGAACCGTTAGACTCAAGAATCTCAGACACTACGCGAACTGCGTAAGGGAACTCAGGAGCGGTAGGCATAACGGCCTTGAGAGCCCTGTATGCCAAGTTACCATGACCAATCTCACGACGACCTACGCCACGAGAAGCTTTAGCTTCGCCGGTTGAGAATGGAGGGAAATTATAATGAAGCACGAACTGCTGAGTCTCCTGAATGAGAACCTCATCGAGCTCTTTCATATCCAATTTGGTTCCGAGAGTTACGGTAGCCAAGCTCTGAGTCTCACCACGGGTGAAGATAGCTGAACCATGAACGCAAGGGAGGCAATCAACTTCGCACCAGATAGGACGAACCTCAGTAGTCTTACGACCATCGAGACGAACACCCTCATCTAGAACGAGGTTTCTCATGGCCTCTTTCTCCTCATGAGCATAATATCTTGCTACCATTGCGGCCTTAGCCTCCTGGTCTTCCTCAGAAAGGGTTGCGAGGAAGTCAGCATGGATTTTCTCAAAGCCTTCTGTTCTCTCCTGTTTGGGCTTAGCGGCCTTTGCAAGAGCATAGCACTTGTCATAGCAGAAGTCGTGAACGGCTTTGCGGAGTTCCTCATCCTCCTCATCGTGAGGATAGTCTCTCTTGACCTCTTTGCCACATTCTTTGTTGAGTTCTTTCTGAACGCGGCAGTGCTTTTTGATTTCTTCGTGAGCGAACTTGATGGCGCCGAGCATTACATCCTCGGTAACCTCTTTCATTTCGCCCTCAACCATCATGATGTTCTCCTCAGTAGCGGCAACAACCAACTCAAGGTCAGCAGCCTCCATCTCGGAGAAGTTAGGGTCGATCTTATATTCACCATTGATTCTAGCCACTCTGACCTCAGAAATAGGTCCGAGGAATGGCAAATCGCTGGCTGCGAGAGCTGATGATGCTGCGAGTCCAGCAAGAGCATCGGGCTGAATGTCTTTCTCCGCAGAAAGGAGCCAGATGTTTACGAATACTGCCAGATGGAAATCATCAGGGAAAAGCGGTCTGAGGGCTCTGTCGACGAGACGAGCTACGAGAACCTCGTAGTCAGACGCTTTGCTTTCGCGTTTCATGAAACCGCCAGGGAATCTGCCGGCTGCATAGAATTTTTCTTTGTAATCTACTTGGAGGGGAAGGAAATCCGTTCCTTCGGTGACCTCTTTAGCGCAAGTAACTGTGGCAAGGAGAACTGTGCCACCCATTCTGACGACCGCTGCGCCATCTGCCTGTTTGGCGACTTTACCGGTCTCAATTTCGATTACCCGACCGTCGGATAATTCAATTTTCTTTGTAATTACGTTCATTATCGTTTACCAATTGTTCTAGCATACAAAAAAGGGACAGCCCACTTGGGGAACCTGTCCCTTTGAATCTCCTTTATAGTTTATCGACGGAGACCGAGCTCCTTAACGATGCTCCTGTATCTTTCAATATCAGTTTCCTTCAAGTAATCCAGAATCTGACGTCTCTTACTTACAAGGCGGAGAAGTGAACGACGAGTAACAACGTCTTTCTTGTTCTTCTTCACATGTTCGGTAAGGTGATTGATACGGTAGGAGAATAAAGCAACTTGACTCTCAGGTGAGCCGGTGTCTGTATTGGACTTTCCGTACTTAGCGAAAATCTCTTGCTTCTTTTCAGGCATCAAATATTCAGCCATCGTGCAAAAAATTTAAGTTAATAAATCAATCTATCCGCTTTATCAATGCTACTGCGGTCAAAAGCGTGCAAATTTAGTGATAAAATTCGATATTCCAAGCAGTTTGGAAAGAATTTCTAAAGCTCGGAATAATGAAGAGTTATTGAGGAGAAGGAGGAGAGGAGATTGAGGATGGAGGCGCAGTTGGTGCTTGTGGAGGCGTCAAAAGGAAGATGAGTGCAAAGTATGACGCTCTTGGAAGCCTTGTCGGAAACGAGTTCGACGTCCTCTCTCAACCATTCAACCTGGTCACCGGAGAAATCCGAACTCACATTATTCATAACAACAATATGGGAATCTCCCCTATCGAAAGCATAATCCGTAGGCCCGAAAAATTCAACATAGGCCGAAGCCACATCAGTGTCACCTATACAAGTAAAAACGGGAAAATAACCATTCTCGGAAGAAACTGTCCCAAGAATCCGGTCCATCTGCCCATACATATCCTCGGTACTGGCAATATCGCCCAAAACAATGGCGCACGGATTCGAGACCTCATCAGCATAAGCCTCAACATTGTACAAAACCATAGTCTTCCAAGCAACCGCCGACAAAGAATCAGCACACGCCGGACCATCAATCAGAATCAACGAAACATCCTCCTTGGCGGCAGGAGTAAGGACGAAATCAACCCTATCCGCCTCGGTACTCATATCAACCGCACCCCAAATCAAAGGCTTCGACTTCTTATTCTCATCCATCGGAATCGCATAACCCGCAGGCACACGACACTGCGCTGTCGCAACTCTTTCATCGGCAACCATATAATACACACCCTTGGCATCAGTCAAAACCCACTGATAACCATCAGACACAGCCACACCTTCAATCCCCTCGCCCGTCACAGCATCAGTCACCAATCCCACCAAATTATTGCCATAAGGCACCGTAAGGCCATCAATAGTTATGGAAATATACTCATTCTTCATGCAGCCGCCAAGCAAAAAAGCCGCGGCCACCAAAGCATATTTCCATAACCCATTTCTCATAACTCCGCTAATATAGCGATTTTTCTTGATATAGCCCTAATAAAAAAGGCGCCTGCGAGAGCGGGCGCCTTATTTTGTATGTGATTCAAATTAGAATCTGTAGCGAATACCAAGGGCGATACCGTAGGCATAGAAAGCTTTGGAACCGAAGTAGTAAATCGGTCTGTAGTCCAAAGAGAGCTGCAGAGGGAAGGAGAAGTTATACTCCACACCAAGCTGTCCACCGATACCACCTGCGAAGCCGCTGTAGCTATCGCTCTTCCAAGAACCAAGTGAAGCTGCGGGACCAACGTAAACATTGCAAGCGCCATTACCGGCTACGATGAAATCGTATGCACCTGTTACGAAGAAGCTGAAATTATTTCCGCTGTTTCCCCAAGCACCGAGGTCGATTTCAGCAAAGCTGTTACCACCAATTGAGTGCTGATAAGAAAGTTCACCACCATAACCGGCACGGAGACCGATAGCTCTAGGCTGAGCTGATGCAACTGCTGCAAAGCAGAGAACTGATGCAATGATAAGAAGTGCTTTTTTCATTACTAAATAAAATTAATGTTAATATTACAAATATAATACTTTTCTTTAAGAATCCTAATTGCCGATACCGGAAAAGCCCATAAATGCCATAGCTAGGATACCTACGGTGATAAGAGCAATAGGAAGGCCCTTGAATGCCTTAGGCACGTTATTCATGGCGAGATGCTCCCTAAGACCTGCGAACAAAATCATGGCAAGGCCATAACCGAGCGAGGTGCAGAAAGCATAGAGAAGAGCCTCTCCAAGACCAAGCATATGAGAAGGCTGGCCGAAGGTGAACTCCTTGGTAACCACGTTGATGGCAACACCGAGAACGGTACAGTTGGTGGTGATAAGAGGGAGGAAGATCCCCAGAGCCTGATAGAGCGAAGGAGAAATCTTCTTCAGTACAATTTCAACAATCTGCACCAAAGCGGCGATAACCAAGATGAAAGCGATGGTCTGAAGGAAGGTCAGATCAAACGGAATCAGCAAATATTTATTGAGAAGATATGTCACAAGAGTGGCAAGAGTAATAACGAAGCAAACCGCGGCGGACATACCCGTAGCCGTAGAAAGCTTGTTGGAAACTCCCAAGAAAGGACATATACCCAGGAATTGGGCCAGTACGATATTATTGACGAATATCGACGAAACTATAATCAGAAGAATTTCCATAACTATTTCTTAGCCAAAAACTTGTTAAACAATACCATAAGATAACCAAGAACCAGGAAGGCGCCAGGAGCCATGACGAAAGCAAGCATGCCGTCGCCAGGGAGGAACTTCCAACCGAAAGCGGAACCGCTACCCAGAATCTCACGCACGAGGCCGATAACGGTGAGCGAGCAAGTGAAGCCCAAACCCACACCCAGACCATCGCAGGCGGAATCTATGACGCTATTCTTGTTGGCGAAAGCCTCGGCTCTACCAAGCACGATACAGTTCACAACGATGAGCGGGATGAACAGACCGAGGGTGGCATAGATGTCCGGCACATAAGCCTGCATCAAGAATTGAAGCACCGTCACGAAGGTGGCGATAACCACGATATAAACGGGAATATGCACCTTGTCGGGCACTACGGGAGCGATGGCGGAAATGGCCATGTTCGAGAGCACCAGAACAAAAAGTGTCGCGAGACCCATGCTGAGTCCGTTGATGGCGGAAGTAGTAGTCGCCAGCGTAGGACACATACCAAGAATCAGAACAAACGTAGGGTTGTCCTTAATAAAACCTTTAGTGATAAGTTTACCTTTACTCATGACTTACTCTCCCTTAATTTTAGCCACAGCATCAACAGCATTGGCAACAGCCAAAGTGTAGGCTCTGGAAGTTATCGTAGAAGCGGTTATGGCATCAACATCGCCCGCATCCTTCTTCACCTTGAGAATCTTTTCATTGGGGTTGAAATTCTTCCACTGGTCCATGAAATGCTGGTCGGTGTTGCATTTAGCACCCAAACCAGGAGTCTCGGAATGTGAAAGCACAGAAGTGTTGTAGACAATACCATCAGCAGTCACACCAACCATCAGCTGCAGAGGTCCGCCAAAGCCCCCGGTAGTGGATTTAACGGCATAGCCTATAGGCTGACCATCCTTGGTGGAAACATAATATTCAGAGGGCTGACCGCCAACCTCAATGGTCTGGGCATCGGAAATCTCACCGCCTTCGGGAAGAACGGCACCGATAGAAGCCTTGAGAAGATTAGCGTTGGTCTGCTCGATAGGGCCCTTGGTCACGGCATAAACGGCCGCCAGAATGGCTGAGCATACCAAGCAGGTAAT
>Ga0181612_140969_pt1 | contig 30180 bp, 32 predicted proteins | sample HoacroProtozoa21_FD_119630 | JGI IMG/M metagenome (GOLD analysis project Ga0181612, IMG submission 119630) | Hoatzin crop microbial communities from Cojedes, Venezuel. Combined Assembly of Gp0051906, Gp0051904, Gp0051908 | reverse complement strand
TGCGTTGTCCTTCGAAAACTACACGCATGCGAATTTGTAGAGATTCGGTTTGCGCAATACCGTTTCTCGACTTTCCTTTGAGGGTGAATGTGATGTTTCTTTTAATGCTCATATTTTTATGTGTTTAATGGTTCGAAAACACTCATGATTTTCACCTTAAAAAGTGTCCCCAAAAGTGTCCCCAGTTTTTGTTTATAGAGACTTTTTTTATACTTATAAACACCCATAATCCCGTTATCCTTTTTTGTTATTTCTTGGAATTTCTCACATATTTAAATATAAAATCATTATATTTGCCAATCAAGAAAATTCATATATACAGACGATTTGTATATATTCAATTTAGATTTAAGGATTATGCCAACAAATAAGAATGCACAAATACGTTATCAAGCCTTGGATAAATGTCTTGGAAATTGGGGTAGACGCTATTATATAGAAGATTTGGTGGAAGCTTGCAATAAAGCTCTTTACATGTATAACGGCATATCTGGAGTTAAAAAACGTCAAGTGCAAGAAGACTTGAAGTTTATGGAAAGCGTAGAGGGATACGGAATGCTTATTGACCGTATTCAAGATGGTCATAGACGATATTACCGTTATCGTAATCGCAATGCTTCTATCAACGAACGCCCTTTCAATCAGGAAGAATTAGATTTGGTTTCCGATGCTTTGACCTTGTTGACGCGATTTAAGGGAATACCACAATTTGATTGGTTGGATGATGTGGAAAAACAACTTTATACCACAAGCAAGTTGGGTAAGGATTCACGTGCGATTGTTAGTTTTCAACACAATCCGTATCTTAAGGGTATGGATAAGGGTTATTACAAGCAGATATTCAATGCCATCGTTGACAAACGTGCGATTGAGATAATCTATCATCCTTTTGGAAAATCTTCACGTACAATGGTCGTTAGTCCATACCATCTAAAACAATATAATAATAGGTGGTTTCTTATAGCGAAGTGTAACAATTATGAAAAACTTTTTAATTTTGCTATTGATCGTTTAGAAGGAGATATTAACGAATTATCCAACAAATACGAACCTCTCGATGAAGAGTTTGATTTTGATGAATATTTTGAAGATGTGATTGGCGTTTCAGTGACAGATACACCGATAGAAGATGTTGTTCTCTATGTAAGTGAAAAAGAATTTAATTATATCGACACAAAACCATTGCACCCATCACAGGTTGTTAAGAAAGAACCATTGCCCGATGGTAGGAGAGAAATAAATCTGAAAGTGCGTGTCAATTATGAACTACGTGCTTTGTTATGTTCTTACGGAGATCAGATAGAAGTTATCAGTCCACAGTCTTTGAGAAAGAAAATGAAAGAGATAGCGGATTCCCTTAGTAAAATGTATGCTGAAAAATAATTTGGAAGAGTGCAGAAAGCCTGCACTCTTTTATTTCACCTTTGCACCATAACAAAAATTTTTATGAATATGAAAGAATTAAAATGCCCGCATTGTGGCAAAGTTTTTCAAGTTGACGAAGCAGATTATGCTTCTATTCTTAACCAAGTAAAGAACGACGCTTTTGAAGCAGAACTTGAGCGTCGAACAGCGGAATTGTCTTCTCGTATAAAAGCAGAAGAAAAACTCTCGGCATCAAAAGCTGAAAAAGATTTTCAAGCAAAACTTAATAAAAAGGATCTTGAATTAAAGAGTAAGGAGGCTGAAATTAGTAAACTCCAGAAAGAGCAATCTATGGCATTATCTAAATTGAAAAATGAGAAAGATTACGAGATTCAGCGTTTAACTAATCAATTAGAAAATTTAGAGGATAAAAAGGCTTCAGAATTGGCACTTGCTCTTGCAGAGAAGGACAAGACAATCAATCAACTCCAGTCGGATAAGGAAATGGCCTTGATAAAAGCTCAAAATCAAGCAGAGAAGAAACTTCGAGAGAAGGAAGAAGAAATCAGCAAACTTAAATCGGACGCTGAAATCGCTCAAAATCAGGCACAACTAAAAGAAGCGCAACTTATAACGAATCACGCTGAAGAACTGAAGTTAAAGCAGGAGCAGATAGATTATTATAAGGATTTAAAGACTCGAATGAGTACGAAAATGATTGGAGAATCATTGGAAATACATTGCTCAACTCAATTTAACCAAGTGCTTCGTCCCATGTTGCCAAACGCATACTTTGAAAAGGATAATGAAGTTATAGGTGGAACTAAGGGAGATTTTATTTTCAGAGATAGTGAAGACGGAATAGAATATATTTCCATTATGTTCGAAATGAAGAATGAAATGGATATTACTAAAACCAAACATTTTAATGAAGATTTCTTCAAAAAATTAGACGAGGATCGTCGGAAGAAAAAATGTGAATTTGCCGTTTTGGTTTCTATGCTTGAACCAGATAGTGAATTGTATAATAGCGGCATTGTTGACGTTTCTTATAAATACCCTAAAATGTACGTTATTCGTCCACAATTCTTCATACCACTTATCACGCTATTGGTACAAACTTCAAAGAAAAGTTTAGAGTACAAACGTGAATTGCAAATTGCACGTTCACAATCCATAGACGTAACAAACTTCGAAAATTCATTATTGGATTTCAAAGATAGGTTTGGACGTAACTATCGACTTGCAAGTGAAAAGTTCCAAACCGCCATTGACGAGATAGATAAATCAATTGACCATCTTCAAAAGATTAAGAGCAATCTTCTCAATTCTGAGAATAATCTTCGTTTGGCAAATGACAAAGCACAAGATTTGACAATTAAAAAGCTGACTCGGAATAACAAAACCATGAAGGCGAAGTTTGACGAGGCGCGAAAACAACACGATAATTCTGTAGAAGAAATACAAGAATAATTAAAGTTTCTCCATAGAGACTGCGTTATAATTGATTAACACCCGATTTTACACCAAAGAATGTAAAATTGGGTGTTTTTTTGTTTGTGAATTAAGGCAATGAAACATAAAAATGCCAGCCCCCCGAATCCATTAAGCAGGACTTAATCCACTACAGCTTCTCAGGGAACTGGCGAATAGACGTTAATAAAACGGATTACATTTCAATTTGCGTTATTTCACCATCTTCGAAATGATAAATAATCAGAGGCGTGATTTCGCTTAATACTTTTTCGCCATCGGCAACGGATTTTTGGAGTTCTTCGTAGTTTTCTGCTGATTTATTTTCCTCAAGATATTGCTCGATATAGTCGATGCTTCCTTGCAAAGTCTTAATCAGATCTTGGGGAAATTCGTTGTATTGTTTCTCGAAATGATAAACATAAAATTTCTCAATGATATTTCTGCAAAATTGTATTTTATCGATTTTTTCCATTGTTTATATTTTTAGGGTTTAACGAAATCTTTTAGATATGTCCTCCTTGAATTGTTCAAATGTTTTTGCTCCTGTTTTTTTACAAAATTCTTCAATGCTCATATCGATTATTATAGAGGGTTCATTTGAAGGTTTGTATCCTTCTGCAAGCATCTTTTTATGACCTTCTTCGATGTATTTCAAAAATTCAGCATCACTTAGTTTGCTGAGTCTGTCAATTTCTTCTAATGTAATCATATTTTTTGTTTTCTTTTAGGATAAATTTATAATGCTTTGATAAAGGAAATACAAGAATGTTACTTATTGCTCTTTCCATTTATCTTCTAAAGTGTCAATAAAATTATGTAAATCTTGTATCACTTCTTCTAATGGAACGACACCATCACGAGTCTCGTATGCTATTATCATATCGTTATCCCACGTTTTCATTTCTTTAATTTGTTCCGATTCTGATAGGGAATCAAACCATTTCCAGTCAATTTGTTTGTCTTTAGAACTTTCCATATTTTATAATTTTAAAAGCGTTAATAACAGATTTTTTATATGTTATTTCCTTTAAGTCTTTCCTCTTCTTCTTTATTTAACTTATTCAAGTGTTCATAAGCATAATTCCAAAATTCCTCTTCGCTTATAACGCCATCACGTGTCTCGTATGCTATTATCATATCGTTATCCCACGTTTTCATTTCTTTAATCTGTTCCGATTCAGAAAGAGAATCAAACCATTTCCAGTCAATTTGTTTGTCTTTTGAATTTGTCATATTTTATAATTTTAATTCACGATTTCATATACTCTTTACAAATACTCTTATCTAAACAACCACGATAAGTACCACGAGAGTTTCGAAGTGTTTTCGCCTCGATGGAAATCTGTTCCGTCCATCGTTAACGTTATGTCCAATCCACATTTCTCTTTGAACATATTGCAGAGTTCCACAAACTTTTCTCCATGTATGTCATTATCCTTAATCTTATACAAGGCAATGTAATAATGAATCATTTCGTGCACAACAACAATCTCCAATTTATCTTCTTCCCAATCATAAAAATCGGAAATGCTAATCTTTACTCCTTTCGCTTCACCATTTTTCCATTTGTGCCAAGTGCATTCTCCAAAGTAGCGACACGTGTGTATGATGCCGAAAAGAGGTTCAGGCAAATTCTTTTCGAAACAGTATCTGTACTTATCGAAAATCCTACTAATATCTTCTTCTGTTACGTTCATAATATTCTCCAATATGTTAATAAAAATCTACATTTATTTCTCGCATGACGTTCATAGCTTCTCGCTCATGATTTCTTAAGTCAAAATAAGAAGCAACGTGACGCTTATTGATCATCAGACTTTAAATGGCAGTTTCACGTTGCACTGATGGGTATACTGCTTGTAAATGCCATACAAGTGAAAACCTTTTTCGGTCAAGTCGTGACGCACAGCAAAATGGACGACCCTTTTGGCGCAAGTAAGTTGGAAACACTTATCATCACTTCTGCTTGTGCGTATGGTTTAAGTACATTTAGCTGCGTAAAATATAAAAACGATGTAGACATCACCGAGTTTACACCATGTCATTTTATTTATAGTGAAAAACACTTTTGATTTTACCCAAGTTGTCGACATTTGCCACAGACTTTAGATTAACTGGTCTGCTCTTCTGGGAATAAGTGAACCTATAGCCTGAAGGTAAATTATTATCAGTTACTTGTTCTATCATATTCAAATTTGCTGGTTCCAACCCCCAGTATGAGTAAAGTTCTTGTTCTACCACTTGTCTGATATGCTGTAGGTTCCTATTTACGTAACCTCGCACTTCATTTAAGAGTCCAGTATCTTTTTGCTCACCCTTCTGGTAGATGAGTTTGTAAGTCTTTCTTTTAAGTCTGTTTATTGGCATTGCCATCTTTATGCCCCTTGCTTCGTCAGTTACATCAGTATTCTTGTTCACTCGCAATGCAGGTAATCCGTAAAGGTTGAACATCAGAATAGTAGCCATTGCACCTTCATCACCATCAAGAGATCTGCAAGTGTTGAAGTAATCGCATTTTGCTCGCAAAAATGCTTCACCAGCAGTTATGCCTCTAAAGAGATACAAAGAATACAATTTCATAAACGATTCCGACAATCCCGCTGGAATAAGTATATCCTGTGAAGCTACATGCACCTGTCCACTTCTTCCAAGAGCACTTACACATGATCCTGCATACAGCAACACTCCGCCTCCAAAAATTGACGAAAGCAGCATGGATTCTGTTCGATTATATCCGATATATCGCCCTCCGAAACAAGCAACAGTATTGAATATCCTGGCATTGCTATGTCGAAGCATATCGATATTGAAAGCCTCAGGCGTGTTATGTCCTTGTGCTCCCTCCCCATAAAATGAAGAATAACTTGGAGCATCGGATCCATGCAAATTGAAAATAAGCATATCTGCCTTTTCGAGATCTTGCTTATATTGGCGAAGAACAACATTTTCGTCAGTAGCAAGTCTTGGACTGGTGTACATATTGTCTTTAGTGGCATCTGCTATATAACGTGGTTCCTCTACTGGAAGTCCCCTTACCATTTCGTTACTTGCTGGAAGCCAAGACTGTGTACTCGTCATCAATATATTGCCAATATCTATACCTGTAGGTAGAAACATAAGCAATAAGTTGAAATAGCTCTGCAAATCATCTCGCAGAGACTTCGGCATTCTTCCATTCTCCATAGGCAATCTGCCTATATTGCACAATGCATTCTCAGGCTCCAGCATTGTGGGTTCATCTTCACGAAAGCAATACAGAAAGTCGGATTGCAAAAATTCACCAAAATCTAATGGATTTGGAATCCTTGGCATAGGGATAACGTCATCGCCCCCTACGATAAATACTGGAAGGATCGGAGATGGTTGAATGCCCATACCCATCATAAAATCGACAAGAATGTCTTTATAGTTATTCCATAATCGATCTTTCAGTTCTTCTTGATAATCATTTGCATCCAAGAAGAAGAATTCAATATCTACAAATGCTTGGATGTTTTTTTCAAAAAGACTAATAACATCTCGCTGAGAAACATTGTATTTCTCAGCGAGACGGGTACTATCTGTAAAAATAATGCACTGCATGATTACAAATCTAAAGGATCTCCACAATGTGGACACACACGATCAGCAGTTGTCGCCTTACCTCCACAATTCGGGCAGAATATAGGTTCTGCCTTTGTTATGTTGGTGTTCAGAGTCAAGGATGCATCACTTTCTTGAGCTGATTCTGTTACGCGAGTAGTGTAATTCAAGGCATGTTCCTGAGTCTGGTCAGTACGCTGCTGCTGATGGCGGGCGTCCTCACGATATTCATCTTTTTGGCGTACCATATCATCATAACGCTGCTGTTGCTGTTGCTGTTGCTGAACAAACATTGCTTGTTGAGCTGCAGAATTGTTCTGCCCCATCTGGGTCATGCCATTCATCATCATCTGCATCATTTTCATCATCTGCTCTTGTGTCATGTTTGAAGTCTGCTGCTGACCTTGCTGATTCTGTTGCATCATCTGCATCATCTTCTCATACATCTCGCGCTCGCGCTCCTGTTGCTGCTTCAGCATTTCAGCCTCTTTCTCCTTTCCTGAGCCCATCATTTTTGCCATTTCAGCTTGAGCACTAGCATCAAGTCCTGCCATATCCTTCATGTGAGCGGCAGCAATCTGTTCCTGTGACATACCAGCCTCTGTTTGTATGCGCAGAGCTTCGTTCTGGCGTTTCATTTCTTCCAGGCGTTGCTCATGTTCCTGCATCTGACGCATGTTCTCCTTTGCAATTGCAGCCTTACGTTCCATAACATCCATGTCGTCCATTTTTTCAGCACGACGCTGCTGATGTTCAAACTCTGCCTGCTGTTGCTGCATCGATATAGCATCTTGTATTCGCTGCTTTTCAAGCTCATAGTCACTTTGTTGCTGCTCACGATTGTACTCATCACGTTTGCGACGTGCTTGAATCTCATAATCAGTCATCTCTACCTCATGCTGTGCAGCACTAGTTTCCGATGTTTGATTATGTTCTTGTCTTAAGTTATCTTCTTTGAACTGCTGCTGCAGTGCAAGATCACTCAGCGCGTTCTCCGCACGCATACGAGCTTCTTCTGTAGTTTGATATACTCGAAGTCGAAGTAGCTCCGTTGCTTCTCCACGCTCGATTTCTTTGTTTTGAAGCATATTTTCAAGAACTGCTACATCCTCGTCTTTAACAAGACGGCACTTACGTAAGTCCTGTAATGCTTCGTATTCCTGCTCTTCAGTCTTAGCTTCACGAAGTCGTTTCTGACTATTAAGAAGTTGTATAAATGCTTCCATTTCGTCGTCATGAAGCAAACCATCGCGATTTATCTTACTGAGGGCATAGCGAAGTTCTTCTTCGTTATGAGCTTGCTGCACTTCCTGAGCGTTAGTTTCCTCAGCAAGTCTGTTCCGAAATTCTCCTGTTCTCTGCAAGTAACCGAGCTCCTGTTCTGAGGCAAACAACTCATGCTCTACAGTGCGAAACCTATCAAAATCCGCTGACTGGTCGGTAATATCTAAAACCTTTACAACCTCTAATCCATAAACGCGCTCATTTATGGCTTTCTGGATTTGTCCGCGAAGCATCGTTACCAATTCATCTGGTAGTCCGTCTGCCTTATAATCTAAATTGCGAAGGACACGATTCAACAGATTTTCCACTGGAGACTGAACCATACGCTGAACATCCATCACTGCCATGCTATTCTTGTCAGCGAGGTAGTTTATCAGAAAGTCATTCACATTGGATATTTGCATCTGCAAAGAAACGCCCATCTCCAAGTCGACCACCTTTGTGCGGATTGTCATCGGCACGAACTCTGCATTTCCGTTGGCATCAACATTAGAACCAAGTAAGATATCAAAGATGCGCGTGCTTACAAGGGTTACATTCACGACACTCTTTGAGGTAATCTTCTGAATGTTCCTCTTTACACGTTCCTTTCTGCGCTTTTGCTCATCTTTCTTCTCTTTATCGCTCTGACCTGTCAGAAATCGCCAAACACGTCGAGCTGCATGACCAGATTTCTGAAGAAGACTTTCAGTCTCTTTGTCTTCCTTTTCTTCCTTGTCGGCTGCAGCTTGGGCTTTCTCCTTAATAGTTTCCGTGACGAATTTATAGTATCCACCAGAAAGCATACCCATCATCTGACCATCAACGGTAATAACAGCGGTTACTCCTTCTTGAATAACCACACCCTTAAGATTGTCAAGTTGGGCGAACTCTACCTCTGAGACACGACGCGCCAACTGTCCTGGACCAATACTCCAGACAGCTTTGCCGCGAACGACATCGATACTATTAGCAGCATCACGGACAAGTGCTGGCTCATTATCCTCTTGCTGGCGATTGTTTCTGCTCGATGGCTTTTGCTCACGAGGCTTGTCTTCTTTGTCGGGCTTATGGCTGAAATGAATACCTAAGAACTTCTCGTTCTTTTCTGGAGCGGAAGCACTCTTTTCGTTCTCCACTTGTGAAGCAGATGGGGCTTCACCTGTCATTGGCTGTCCACATTTTGAACAGAATTTATAATTTGGCTTAACTTCAGAGCCGCATTTTGGACATTTCATATACTTTTATTTATTTAATTGTCAGAACATTCTTATGAAAAATATGACCCTCATAATATACGGTTATCGTTTCTTCTGTAGAACAAACGACTCCAAGATCTTCGTTTTTATCTGAATGAACTTTTATTTTATGAATCTCATACCTAAAATTAATTTCATTATCAACATTCGTTTTTAAATGCAATTCAAAATCTTTATATATAGTACTATAAGAACCATTTTCCACGTCAAAAAGTTTACCCAAATAACGAGATTCGGCATACCACTCAATAACATAAAAACAATCTATATAATCCGGCAAACCTTCTAAATCTGGTAAATTTTTAATGTTAAAATGTACAGTTATTTTGTTTCTACCATTACTCTCTATTTCAGTAATTGAAATTTCTGGTTTTGGCAGACTATTTTCTGATTCCTTATTGTTCTCATCCTTAGATTGTGCATTCTTCTTTTTCTTTTTTTTCTTTTCAGATTTCTTTTCCTTACCCTTGGAATCATTAGTAAGTGTGGATATATCAGTAGTTTGCGACTCATTTGCAGGAGAAGAATCACTTTTTAAAGGATATCCACAATTTGGACAGGACACAGTATCTTGTTCAACAAAAGAGCCACACTCAGGGCATGTTAATTGTGACTGTATATTAGAATCAAAGTTGAAATTTGATTCAAGTATATTTGCAGCATCTTCATTACCTGCTTCTGCGGCCTTTCGAAGCCAATTTTCTGCAGAAAGGAGATTGACATCCGTACCAAGACCTTCCATATAGCAATATCCCAAATTGGCCATTCCATCAACATGACTTTGAGAAGCAGCCATCTGATAATATGTAAAGGCCTTTTGAGCGTCATTATCTATATAGTCTGCATTTAAATAAATGTTACCACATATATTCTGTGCATCAGCGTCACCTCCCTTTGCGGCATTTTCATACCACTTCAGTCCTTCTATATGATTAGTCTCCACACCTAGACCTTCATCATAGATGCGAGCCAAAGATAAATAGGCAGTAACATCTGCCACTTGAGCTCCTTTACGAGCCCATTTCATCGCTTTATCAAATTCTTCTGTTTCAATATATAGGCAGGAAATGACTCCCATAGCATGAGGCTCACCTTTTTCTGCTGCCGCTAGTAAATACTTCTCAGCCAATGACAAATTCTGATATAGAGCATCATTACCTATCAAATATTGTCCGCCAAGTGCAGCTTGCGCAAGAACATAGCCCTCATCTGCGGCTTTAGTTAACCACTTTATTGCCAATGTCATATCCTTCTTAATACCAATACCATCACAATAACAATCAGATAAATCAAACATGGCTTCAAGAGATCCTGCGTCTGCTGCTTTTTGGAGTAGCATGACTCGTTTAGTGCCAGTCGCCTTGCCTGCTTTTTCATATAATTTTTCTGCCTCTTCTGTTGCTGGTTTTGACTCTGCCTTGGTCTCTTCTTTCTTAGATGGCTGAGGAGTCGCTTCAATATCAGAGGACACAATTGGTTCTGCCTTTTGTTTAACGGCAGGTTCTGCCTTTTGCTTTTTGGGGGACTTCGCCTTTGGAGTTATCGCATTTGCTCGTGTAGATGTGAGGAAATAATCATTGTAGAAGGCAAATGTTAAACTATCAGTTTCTACAACACCTACAAGATGCAATAATGCTTGGAATAAAGTGTTTAATTCTTCTGAAGGTTCTTCAGAACTTTGAGTAAGATATTCAATAATAAGGTCTTGGCATTCTTCCAAATTTCCATTGTTTGCCAGCAGAATACCAATACAAGCATTAATGAGTAGATTTATTTCAGGTCTTTCTTGCCAGAGGCCTGTCATTTCCGTAACGATAGCTTCTGCTTCACCATCATTGCCAAGTTTGCGATATGCCATACTTGCCCAATATGACTGCCAATAAGAATCTACCGTATGGTTCTCATAAGCCTTCACACAATCCTCAGGTTCAAAAGCTGCAAGAAGCATATTATATACAAAATGAACCTGCTCATTCATCGTGGTTTTGCAAATAGGAGCAAGCTTTCGAATACTTGCTTCTGCTAGAGGACTGTTCTGTTCAATAGCCTGCATCGCGCTCTTCAATGCCATTTTTCCGATAATTGATAGCCCGTCATTCGTAGCCTTTGTTTTAGCACGTTGCTCGTTTTTCACTGCTGTTTCTATTTTAGTTGCAGTAGCTGTATCAAGTCCCAACTGGAACTTGATTGTATCAAGATTCGCTCTCGCTTCACTTGTTATAACACCATTCTTTAGCGATTTACTCACTTCATCATGGTATTTATTATAACGTTCCTGCTGAATTTCCTTCTCTGACTTTGCTCCCTGTTGGATTGTATGATAATGTACATCGTGAGAAGAAACATTCTTTGATTGATTAATACTTATGCCACCACTAATGGCATTAGCATCGCCAAGATTAAGAGCTGGATTGTCGGTAGGCTTGTCGATAAGTTTTGTTCCACATTCACTGCAGAAGCCGTGATTATCGTCATATTCTGCATGACAATTTGGGCAGATTTTACTCATAATAGTTTAGATTTTTAATTTTTGTGTTGCAAATATAGCTCATTTTTTTGTAAATTGTGAGATTGATTTTATTTTTCTTATATATTTTGTATATTTCAATAAATTTATGGATTTACTACATTACGAATGGCTTGTCTCGTAAGTTTTGAGTATTGCTGATACAGAGTATTGCGCAATTCTTCTGAAGATGCGTTTCTAATTCCGTCTAAATTGACTTCTTCGTCTAACAAAATAGGGCGACACTTGTTCATTTCTTTGCCGTAGTATTTCAGCATAACGTCTTCGTTTATCGATTTACAACGCTGCAACCGCTTCCTAAGAGCGTTATATAGCTTTTTTCGTTGTTCTAAATCTGTGTACAAATCTCCTCCCACAACGCTTTATAATGCTGATGCACCTTCAAATTTCTTTCGTCTAACCATTCCTTGAGCGGATTGCCGCCATTGGCAGTTTTCTCGATATCGCTTTCTCTGTTCCAAGCATGAATCAGCTGCGCTAACAAGTCGCTTTTCGAAGCGAATCGTTCTTGAATAGCATTTTTAAGCGCGTCGAACGGAAACCAATCTGCTGTGCGCTGTTTCTCGTTGATGCGAAATTCGGAATCCGTTTTACGCAATAGAATCCACTTGTTGCTCACGAGCAAATCAACCAGCGAGAGTTCCAAATTGAAATGCTTGAATTGATGTTCTGCGTCATTGACTTTACAAATGTGAACGCATGGAACAGGATTCTCATTCGTTGAATTGCCGAAAACAGCCAGCAAGTAACCTTGTCCGTATTTGTCATATACAACGTCAACCTTCGCAATTTCTAAATAGGGTAGTAGCGTTCGTTTCTTTTTTCTTTGTGTCATAGTTTCTTATTCCTTACAAATTTTTCTTTTATCCCACGTGTCTGTCAGTCGAAATATAATGCTGTGGCACAACAACGTCGTTAGAATGAACAATATTGATTGTATATCCGAAACTTCGAATGGCGCAAACGTCGTCTGGCGTGAGTTTCTGGCGCTCTATCATACTGAGAAGCGCAACGCTTAAAGGCGTTTCTTTAAACTTATCCAAGTGCATGAAAAAGCGCTCCCATTGCTTACCGATTTTCTTGTTCGTCAGTTGCATAGACGATCTCATTTTGCTGTTGATGCGCTGCTTTAAAGGATTGTCGTAATCGCCGATATAATGGTCGTAGAGAACCTCACTTTTTCGCAGAAAATCAACGTATTTTTTCACAATCTCATTCTTTTCCAACAGCGTAAAATGCATGCCACCATTGTCGATGACGCAGTTTCGCTCGATGTTGCTCATGCGCGTCGATTTGCAGATGTTGTTTTCGCAACGACAAACCACTGCACTGTTTCGTTGAAAGCGCATGCTATACAACTGATCCAGTTCTTTCCGAGATTTAATCAACGACAAATCCGTTCTCGTTTGCTCAAACCGATTTCTATACAACACGCCCAGCGTTGCTGGCGCCTGCACTTTATCGACGTAGAGCGATGCTTCAATCTGCTCGTTGATTTCTCTACCTTCGTCTCTCGCGCTTTTCTTGCGCGATCTCACGAGTTCGCAAACGTCTTTCTTCATGTCGAAAATCGAATCCACAAGCATTCTGTCGGTAGCGAGAATGTTTTCAACAAGTGTATCATTGAAATCACATTCTTTCCAAGCTTTAATCCAACGAATTTTATACAAATCGCGGTCGTCTGCGTTGAAGTCGTTAATCGCGTCGATGTATTCCGACTCGTCAAAACGTGCATATTTCCGATATGCTGCCATGTTTTCCGCCTTCATTCCTTACAAATTTTTCTTTTATCCCACGTGCCAGACCTATCGCAAGATGAGGCATGGCACAACGGTATCGCTGAAATGATGAATTTTTATATCGTAACCGTAGTCGCGAATCGCGCAAACGTCGTCTGGAGTGAGCTTAAATGCAGCAATCATGGCAAGCATTGTCGTCGTAAAGTAATAGCCTTGAAATTTATCCAGTTGCTCGAAAAATCTGTCCCATTTCTTTCCAATCGTCTTTGGCAAGTTGAGCAAATTTCTGAAGTCGCTATCCATTTTTATTGCATAATCACGCTCAACGCGAGACGTTTCCAGAAAATCGTCAAGCACCTTTGCAGCTTCGCAAATCTCTGCTTCACGAATTTCTGCCATGTCGTTCAGACAATCCGAAACGCGTTCTCCTGTCGGTTCGTCGTCTCTCATGGTGATGCGATACTTGCTTACGACGTCTGTTTCATGTTGAAAAATTCCGTAATAGCGCTCGTCGTAACCGTCTTTGATGTCAACGTAATCTGGCGAAAGCGTTGCCACAACGGTCTCTGCGTAGGGTCTGCCAGCCTTTTTCAGCTGTCGCTGTTCCCATTTCGCGAGGTTTTTCGCGGCCGTTTGCATTTCCTCGATTTTATTCTCCAACAATTTGTCTGCTTGAATCAGCTGTTGAACAAGTTCGTCAGTCAGTTCGCAATCGCGCCATGCCTTATACCAGCGAATACTTTTCGCGAGATTCTGCTCGTTTACGCAATGGTTTTTCTGCTCGTTGCTTTCTTCGCGAAGCGCTTGGATGTGGTCGGTGAGGTCAAGTTCTGTGAAACGCAAGTATTTTCTGACTGTTTTAAGGTTGTTTTTGTTCATATTTTTCGTTTTTTTAAGTTCGGTAAAAAATTTTTTCATTAAAAATAAGGTATAAACGATTGTTTAATAGAATCCCACTCTACGTGTTTCGCGTTTGTCGATGCGTTCGCTCAAGCAGAATTGGCGCAGCTTGTCGAAAGAGTTTTCGCCATACAAAATCGTGTCGATTGCGTAATGACGCGCGATGTTTTCAATCTGTCCTCCGCTGAAGTCGAATTCTGAAGCCAGTGCATGCAATTCCTCTTCGGGAACGTCGGGAAGCATGGTTTTCCAAATCTTCGTTCGCGCTTCTACTGAAGGCTTATGGAAATTTACTTTGTACAGAAAACGACGCTCGAATGCAGGATCGAGATTGTTGGCGAGGTTGGTTGTGGCGATAAAGATACCGTCGAGCTTCTCCAGTTCTTCAAGTAGAATATTCTGGATAGCGTTCTCCATTTTATCTACTGCGTGTTGCGCTCCTTCTCGACGCGTATTCAGAATGGCGTCTGCTTCGTTGAAGAAAAGGATTGGTGCTTTCTTGCATTTTTTCACTGCAACGCGATATTGATCGAACACGCCTTTGATATTTTTTTCACTCTCTCCAACCCATTTACTGCGCATTTGAGAAATGTCGATCTGCATAATATTTCTGCCAGTCTGCTTCGCCAGCTGCAGAACTGTCTCGGTTTTGCCTGTTCCAGGACTGCCATAGAAAAGGCATGCAAAGCCTTGACGAAGCCCTTTCGCCTTCAGACGCTTACAGATGTCCTTGTAATTTTTCTCGCTCAACAAACTACTGAGGTCGCTAATCATTCTGGCGTCTTCGTCGTTGTAGAATAATTCTTTCGCGATAATGTCTTTCGGTTGGGTCATGCCTGCTCTGTATTCGGTTTGTGGCATTTTCACTTCGGCAAGCAGCTCTCTTTTCGCCTTATCTGTCAAGCGATATTCTGTCCGATCAACGGTTCCGTAAGCGCAATTATACTCAATCAAACCTGCTTCCTGCAGTTCCTGATCGCCAAGCAAGAGTTCGCGCTTGATAGAACCCAATTCTTGCTTATCGAAAACCTTACCAAGATCGTACTGTGTGATGCGGTTGTCGCTATCGTTTACGAGCATGTGGCAGGCAAGCAACAGCAACAGCTTGCTATCTCGGTCAAACTTGGATGTAGCGATTTGATTGGCGAAACTGATTTGCTTGTTATTCTTCAGCAACGATTCGATTCGCGTGCAGAAAACAGCAAAAGAAATTTCTTCGTCGTCGCGTCTTTGAAATAGAAAACTCAGTTGTTGGAAAAGTTGATCCAGCGTCAGTTTTTCTTTCGACGTGCAAGGATCGATGTAAATCTCGTCGTTTTTGAAGCATTCCAGCACTTCTATCGGCATGCGATAGTTGATTTCGTTTCTGTTTCCACGACAACGCACAATGAAACCACGCTCTTCCAGTGTGTCCAAGTCTGTCCAATGGCGAAGCATACTAGTCGTACTGATGCGCATGTCGCGTGCAAGCTGATTGATACTGACGCTGTAACAACCGCAATTATCAAGAAATATCCCCAGCATAACGCATTGACGCTTAGTTAGTTGCATGCGATTGGATAAATATCTCAATGCACTGTTGGCGCCGTCTGCAAATTCCTTAGTCGTTTCTGCATTTTCGAGCGCGTCGTTCACTGCGTCGAACGCTTCGAGAATGCTGTCATAGTTTTTTTGTGTGTTGTTTGACAATCGTGTAATCTGTTTTTTATTTTTGCGTTTCATATTAAATGGGTTAATCAATTTTCTTCTTTTGAATCGTTTAATACATGCTCTACAAAATCTTTGATTCGTAATCGCAATCGTCCGAAAGGGTCAAACGTAGCTTCGTCCTGTTGCTCGGCGCTCGCCGTTTGCTGAATCATTTCTTCAGGTGTGTGGCCTGCAATTTCATTGCCATTGCTTAACAGGATGCGTCCTTGTGGATGCTCAATTTTGTTTGTTTGGTCTGTGTTCCCCATGATTGTGTTATTTTTTTTCAATTTATACTGAATTTAGATTTGATGTCTGATGATTATTAAACCGATTAATAGTAATGGAATAACGCGGAATATCAAAAAAGAGAGTAGAAAGTTCAATTCGTCGTCTAACCACTTACAACCCGTTTTGCGTTTGATGCCCCAATCAAAAAAGAGTCCGTATCGGAAGAATACAATGGTTGACAACGCAGCGACACAAAAAATTAAACCTATTTCAAAGGTACTCATGATAAAACTTTAAAAAAAATGAAATAACAATGTAAGTCTAATATATCTTATTCCCGTTATTCAGAATTGCGTTGCTCATTGTCGATCCGCAATCCGCCAGAGTAGTGCCGAAAAAAACGGCGTGTTGTCCAATGCCAGAAGAACTTGCGTTTCTGGCGCGCTTTTTTGTTTTTACATGTTTACAGAATTTATTCATAAATGTTGTATTTAATGGATTTTTAATCCTTAAATCGCATTTCTTTCCCACCGTGGCTTTATGATGCTCGGTTGGAGCGGCTCTTTGGCCGTCTCTTAATGCTTATTTTTTAAAGATCTCTTTAGTCTGAAATTTTATTTGATTTCAAACGTGACGCGAAGGTATGTAAAAGTTTTGAAAAAACCAAAGAAAAAGTATTAAGAAATGTTAATCGGGCGAAAAAATATGCAGATTTTCGTCGCGCGCGTACCTTTTCTAATTTTATAATATATAAGGAAAATTTTGACGAATTTTGTGCAACAAAAAACGCACGCTTGTAAAACCAAAAATCAGCGCGCGTGAATTGTTAAAAAATAGTGTTAAAATAGGTGTGTCAAAGATTGTTAAAAATGTTAAGTTTTAAGTGTTAAAATTTTATTTCGCGTGAAAAAAAATGCGTTTTTTGCGATTTTTTTCGCCCTTTTATGTGGACTACGGATGCAAAAAGGCTGTTTACGAGTCGTAAGTGGGCGCTTTAGAAATCTATCTCACGTGAGATAATTTTTTATCTTATATCATTTAACTTTTTTAACAAATGCATTTTTTCGAAAATCCGCGTTCAAAAATTGGCTGTTTTGCTCGGAAAAATGTTAAAAATGCGTATATTTTTTGCATAAATCTATCATTTTAACATTTCGCGCGTTGAGTTACGACAAAAAAGCGACAAAAAACGGCAAAAATTTGTGCATTAGAAATTAGCCGCTCAAATGCAAACGAATGTTAAATCAAATGTTAAAAAACGGCGAAAAAGCGTAGTTAAATTTTGTAAAGTTTTCTTAAAATCATTCTTTTGCGTGCAAGCAAAATTTCTTACACGCGAAATAAAAATATAAAAAGGTGAAGTATTGGACTATTCTACTCGCACGCCATTTGGCGAACGATGGTTCGCAGGGCGAGACGGTCGATTTTGCCGTTTTTTGTTTGCGGAATGGCGGAGAGTTGCACGATTTTTTTTGGTTGCCAATGCTGCGGTAGAAGCGCTTTGCATTGGTCTATCGTGACGGTTGGTTGACCCGCGACCGCCAAGACCGCAGCCTCGCCGAGCGTTGCGTGTGGAATGCTCGTGTAGGCGAAGGGGACAGCGATGAGAGGCTGCAGGATGGATTCCGCTTTTTCAGGGAAAATTTTGATGGCGCCACTGTTGATTACGTTATCGAAGCGACCTACGATTTGGAAACGGTTGGCAGACGAAAACTGAACGATGTCGTTTGTGATGACAGGCTGCGCTGCGAGTTTCGGCGCGCACACAATCAAGCATCCCCGTTCGTCAGCCGAGAGCGTTATTCCACTCATTGGCGTGTACCATTCCGTTGCTTCCGCACCGCTCAAACGACGCAGCGCGATGTGCGAAAACGTCTCCGTCATCGCGTAAGTGCTGTATATCTCGTTGGGAAAAGGCTTTAGCGCGCTCGCGAGTGTGGAAGAAATTGGTGCGCCACCTACAATAATTTTTTTAATCGAAGCAAGACGATCGCGAGTCGCTTCAGTTTTGAGCGCATTTTCAATCTGTAGCGGCACAAAAGCAGCAAACTCGATCGTATCGCTGCAACCTGCATCGATCAAGTCTTGCATTGGGTTTGCAGAAGGCGTAAGCGAGAGAATTTTTAGGTTGCCAACACAAGCGCGAACCACCATCATTTTTCCCGCGATGTACTCGACAGGAAGACAAAGCAATAGACGGTCGTTGGGTTTCAAGCGAAACGCCTCGATCGTGCAACGCGCGCTCGCCGCCATGCGACGTTTTTCGGCAAAAAAACGCTTAGGTTCGCCCGTCGAACCACTCGTTTGCAGTTCGATGACGTCGCTTTCCGATTGCCATTCGTGCAGAAAATCGTTGAAATTCACGGGAATTGCGGATATTTATCGAAGTCAGGATCTCGTTTCTCTAAGAACGCCTTTCCGCCTTCTTGTGCTTCGTCGAGCGTATAATACAACATCGTAGCGTCGCCCGCGAGTTCTTGAATTCCAGCTTGCCCATCCAGCTCCGCGTTTAAGCCTGCTTTAATCATGCGAAGCGCCAAAGGACTGTGGCGCATCATCTGTTTCGCCCAGCTAACTGTTTCGTTTTCAAGTTCATTGAACGGCACTATTTTGTTTATTAAGCCCATCTGCAACGCTTCTTCAGCAGAATACTGACGACATAAGAACCAAATCTCGCGCGCACGCTTCTGTCCTACGATTCTGGCGAGGTAACTTGCGCCAAATCCAGCGTCAAACGAGCCCACTCGAGGACCTGTTTGTCCAAATATTGCATTATCACTGGCAATCGTAAGATCGCACATTAGATGCAGAACATGTCCTCCGCCGATTGCATAGCCATTCACCATCGCGATAACTGGTTTAGGTAGGCGACGGATTTGCATCTGAACGTCGAGTACATTAAGGCGTGGCACCGCGTCTTTGCCTATATAACCACCGCGTCCCTTTACGTGCATATCGCCACCCGCGCAAAACGCTTTGTCGCCAGCACCAGTTAGGATGACAATTCGTATGTTTTGCGCCTCGCGACAATGCGCAAACGCTTGGCTCATCTCGTGCACCGTTTGCGGCGTGAACGCGTTTCGATAGCGCGGTCGGTTGATTGTGATTTTTGCAATGCCTTCCCATTCTTCGAAAATGATTTCTTCAAAATCGAAACCATTGATTTTCTTCCATTCGCGTGCCATAGATACGATTATTTTTTATTATGAATAATGAAATTAGTCACCTGCACCGTCGAAACAAGTTCGCCATTGCTGTTGCAAATCTCCACGATCCACTGATGTAACGTCTTGCCCGCGTGTTGTATTCGTGCAGTTGCCGTCACGATATCGCCTTCAATAACAGGGCGAACATGCGCACCGCTGACGTTGATGCCGACAGCGATGTTGTCAGGACACAGCGCGCTGCTTCCAAGTCCTGCAAGTGTTTCCGCCATTGCAAGCGATGCGCCACCGCTTAAGAAGCCATAAGGTTGTCGATTGCGCTCGTCAACTTTCATTTTTGCTTGACATGTGTTTGGGTCGTCTGTTGAAAAAAATTCTATTCCAAGCAAATGCGAAAGTCCGTCGCGTGAAACGAGCGTTTCTTTTTTTGAATCAATATTCATATTTATGCATTTTGTGCTGCAAAAATACGTTTTTTTTTGCATATATCGTGATTTCTTGTTAATTTCGCGCGCAGAATAATAGACGATTATGAATATTTTAGAATTGAGCGAACAAGAGATCGTTCGCAGAGAGAGTTTAAAGCAATTGCGCGAGATGGGTATTGATCCTTATCCAGCCGCAGAATACAAAGTTAATGCATATAGTGACGATATTCGTGAGCAGTTTCAGGATGACGCAGAGCCACGTCAGGTTTCCGTTGCAGGCAGATTGATGTCGAAACGCGTGATGGGCAAAGCCAGTTTTGCGGAATTGCAAGATTCGAAAGGCAGAATTCAGATTTATATCTCACGCGACGACATTTGTCCCGACGAGAATAAAGATTTATATAATGTAGTTTTCAAACGTTTGCTTGATATAGGCGATTTTATTGGAATCGAGGGTTACGTTTTTCGTACGCAAACGGGCGAAATTTCTGTGCATGCAAAGAGTTTGAAACTCCTGTCAAAGAGTCTCAAACCACTACCTATTGTAAAATATAAAGATGGTGTTGCCTACGACAAATTCGATGACGCCGAACAGCGTTATCGTCAACGCTATGTCGATTTGGTGGTGAATGATGGCGTGAAAGACACGTTTTTGCAACGCGCTACAGTCATCCGCACCATGCGTAAAGTGCTCGACGAGGCTGGTTATACTGAAGTAGAAACGCCAGTGCTGCAATCGATTGCTGGCGGAGCAAGCGCTCGTCCGTTCATGACGCACTATAACGCGCTCGATCAAGAGATGTACATGCGTATTGCTACTGAATTGTATCTGAAAAGACTCATTGTAGGCGGTTTTGAAGGCGTTTACGAAATTGGAAAGAACTTCCGCAACGAAGGAATGGACAGAAACCACAATCCTGAATTCACGTGTTTGGAACTCTACGTGCAGTATAAGGATTACGAATGGATGATGTCGTTCACTGAAAAGCTGCTCGAGACAATTTGTATAGCAGTCAACGGAAGCGCTGAACGTGAAATCGACGGCAATATTGTAAGCTTTAAGGCGCCATATCGTCGTTTGCCGATTCTGGATGCAATCAAGGAAAAGACAGGCTATGACTTGAACGGAAAAAATGAAGAAGAAATTCGCGAGATTTGCAAGAAACTCGAAATGGAAGTAGATGAAACAATGGGCAAAGGCAAGCTCATTGACGAAATATTTGGCGAGTTCTGCGAAGGTAGTTTCATTCAACCTACTTTTATCACCGACTATCCCGTTGAGATGTCGCCTCTAACAAAAATGCATCGCTCGAAAGCTGGACTTACAGAGCGTTTCGAACTGATGGTAAACGGCAAGGAATTGGCTAACGCTTATTCTGAATTAAACGACCCAATCGACCAAGAAGAACGCTTCAAAGAGCAGATGCGATTGGCACAAAAGGGAGATGACGAAGCAATGATTATCGATCAAGATTTCCTTCGCGCGCTCCAATATGGTATGCCGCCAACCAGTGGAATTGGTATAGGCATCGACCGTCTTGTTATGCTGATGACAGGAAAAACTTTCATTCAAGAAGTACTCTTATTCCCACAAATGCGTCCCGAAAAGAAGATTCCTAAGAGTCCAATCGAAGCATGGCGCGAAATTGGAGTGCCTGAAGAATGGGTGCCACTCTTTAACAAAGCAGGCTATAACCTCGTGACAGACTTGCATGACGTTAAAGCGCAAAAATTGCAAATGGATGTTTGTGGCGTCAATAAGAAATATAAACTTGGATTAGATAATCCTAAAGTTGAAACTTTCCAAGAATGGATTGACAACGCAGCAGCACAAAAATAACCAAGCATGTTCAACTGCGGAAGAATAGCAATCATCGGAGGCGGAAGTTGGGCAACCGCAATCGCCAAGATAGTGGTTAACAAAACACACCACATAGGATGGTATATGCGACGCGACGACCGCATCGAAGACTTCATGCGTTCTGGTCATAACCCTGCATATCTTCGCAGCGTAAGATTTGATGTCAGCGAGATAACGTTTAGTAGCGATATTAATAAAATAGCTTCCAACTACGATACGCTTATCTTTGTCACTCCTTCACCTTATTTAAAAAATCATCTCAAGAAACTCAAAACACGACTCCGCGACAAATTTGTCGTAACTGCGATCAAGGGAATCGTACCCGACGAGAACTTGTCGTGTTCTGAGTATTTCCATCAAGTTTACGACATACCTTACGAAAATCTTGCATGCATAGGAGGACCTTCGCATGCGGAAGAAGTGGCGCTCGAACGTCTTTCCTATCTCACCGTTGGCTGCAAAGACGAAGATAAAGCCGCAGCATTCGCTAAGGTCTTAGCTTCCGATTTTATTAAAACAAAGACAAGCACCGACGTCTTAGGCATCGAATATTCTTCTGTGCTGAAAAACGTTTATGCTATAGCAGCCGGCATTTGTAGTGGATTGAAATACGGAGATAATTTTCAAGCAGTACTGATGTCGAACGCTGCGCAAGAAATGTCACGCTTTCTCAAAGCGCTCCATCCCATTCAACGAAATATCTATGACAGCGTTTACTTAGGCGATCTCCTTGTTACAGGATACTCAAACTTCTCCAGAAATCGCACATTCGGTACAATGATTGGCAAAGGTTACAGCGTTAAGAGTGCGCAGATTGAAATGGAGATGATAGCAGAAGGCTATTTCGGCACAAAATGCATGAAAGCCATCAACAGACACATGCACGTGAACATGCCAATATTAGACGCCGTTTATAATATATTGTACGAGCGCATCAATCCACAAATAGAAATAAAGCTATTAACAGACTCATTCAGATGAAACAGATTGCATTAGATTATTCAAAAGTTCTCCCATTTGTCGGAGAAGACGTTATCAAATCGTATGAAGCGAAGACAGTAGCCGCTCTCAACGCTCTGGAAAACGGAACAAGTCCTGGAAATGATTTTCTCGGTTGGTTACATCTGCCAACAAGCATCTCAGAAGATTTTTTAAGCAAACTACAAGCGACAGCCGATGCTTTACGAAAAGAATGCGAAGTAATTGTTGTTGCAGGTATAGGCGGTAGCTATTTAGGAGCACGCGCTATCATCGAAGCGCTTAACAATGCGTTCGCATGGCTTAAGAACGATAAACAGAATCCTGTGATTATTTTTGCTGGAAACAACATCAGCGAAGATTATCTCAGTGAACTAACAGAATATCTCAAAGACAAGCAATTCGGTATCATCAATATATCAAAATCGGGCACCACAACAGAAACGGCTCTCACTTTCCGACTGCTGAAAAAGCAATGCGAGGAACAGTCGGGCAAAGAGATAGCGCGCCATCGCATCGTTGCAATAACCGATGCTAAGCGTGGCGCTGCCAGAACGTGTGCAGATAAGGAAGGCTATCAAAGCTTTATCATTCCCGACAACGTGGGCGGTCGTTTTTCTGTGCTGACTCCCGTTGGTCTGCTGCCTATCGCTTGCGCTGGTTTCAACATCCGCGCACTGGTTGAAGGTGCAGTAGAAATGGAAAAGCTGTGCACGACGGCTGCATTCAGTGAAAATCCAGCACTACAGTATGCCGCTGTAAGAAATGCGCTATATAACGAGGGTGGTAAAAAGATAGAAATCATGGTGAATTATCATCCGAAACTTCACTATCTCAGCGAGTGGTGGAAACAACTCTATGGCGAGAGCGAAGGAAAAGACCACAAGGGAATCTTCCCTGCTGCGTGCGATTTCACTACTGATCTGCATTCAATGGGACAATGGATACAAGATGGCGAGCGCTCTATATTCGAGACGGTCATCAGTATCGAGAAACCCGAACGCGAATTGCTGTTCCCCAATGATGAAGAGAATCTCGACGGTCTCAACTTCTTGGCTGGCAAACGTGTTGATGATGTAAACAAAATGGCGGAGCTTGGAACACAACTCGCGCACGTTGATGGCGGAGTGCCAAACATTCGCATCGCGATTCCAGAGCTCAAGGAATACGCCATCGGTCAGTTGATTTACTTCTTCGAAATCGCGTGCGGCATCAGCGGAAACGTGTTAGGCGTCAACCCATTCAATCAACCTGGCGTCGAGGCTTACAAGAAAAATATGTTTGCTTTGCTGAATAAACCTGGTTATGAAGAAGAAAGTCGCGCTATTCAAGCAAAACTAAAAGCATAAAATGCAAGAAATAACATCATATCTCACACAGAACGGCTTTGAGCGCTTTTCGCCCAAAGCCGTTCTCTTCGACATGGATGGCGTACTTTACGATTCAATGCCTTACCATGCTATTGCATGGGAGCAGTCGATGAAGCAATTCGGAATACGAATGAGCAAAGAAGACGCGTATCTCACTGAAGGACAAAAGGGAATTGATACAATTAAACAAATGGTGCGCGAGCAACAAAATCGTATCATCGACGACGAGCAAGCTATGGCAATGTACGAAGAAAAAGCGCGCATCTTCCACGAACTTGCTCAACAACCACGAATTTTCGATGGCGTGCATCGGCTGATGCAGTGCATAACAGATAGCGGCATGAAGTGCATCGTTGTAACTGGAAGTGCACAACGCCTGCTCATCGATCGACTCACTAAAGATTTCGCGCCATACATTACGCCCGACCACATCGTGACTGCCTTCGACGTTGCACATGGAAAACCAGCGCCCGACCCGTATCTCGCAGGTCTAAAGCGTGCTGGCAATTTGCTGCCTTGCGAAGCGATTGTCGTAGAGAATGCTCCGCTCGGCGTAAAAGCAGGAGTTGCTGCCAGAATCTTTACAATTGCAGTCAACAGTGGACCACTTCCCGACACAGCGCTGCGAGATGCAGGCGCGAATGTCGTGTATCAAAAAATTTCTGAAATAGCCGACAACTGGAATCTTTTTACAACAAATTCGTAAAAAGTTTATTTCTCAACTTCATACTCAATCTCGCCACTGCCAAAACAACGGTGGTGATTTTCATCGTACACAACACAGAATTGTCCAGGCGCAACACCGTGAATCATCGTGTCGCTTTCGACGACGTAAGAACCTAAACCAGTCTGGCGCATCGTTGCGTGATGAAATTCTGGCGTGTGTCTAATTTTGAAAGTCACGTTCTTCATTTCTACATCTTCAGTCAAGAAATGAAAATCTCGTATCGGGAACGTGCTCTTGTATGCAGAACTCGGATTATAGCCACGACTTACGTACAGAATGTTTTGCTCCAGATCTTTCTTTACTGCAAACCAAGGTCCTCCGCCAAAGCCTAATCCATGCCGTTGACCGAGTGTGTGAAACCAAAGACCACGATGCTGACCTAATCGTTTACCACTATCAATGTCGATCACGTCGCCAGGATTTTCGCCTAAATAACGACGAATGTAATCGTTATAAGATATTTTTCCAAGAAAGCAAATGCCTTGCGAATCTTTACGCTTTGCGTTGATAAGGTGTTCTTTTTCGGCTATATCTCGTATCTCTGTCTTCATATAGCCACCAATTGGAAACACAGCCTTTTGCAACTGCCAATTTTCTATTTGCGCTAAGAAATCAGTTTGGTCTTTTACGGGATCAGGGCTTGTCACCAGCCATTTTTTTCCATCAATTATTTCCGTCTGAGCGTAATGCCCAGTCGCAATGTATTGATATTCGTGTCCACGTTTATGATCGAACGCGCCAAACTTTATCAACCGATTACACATCACGTCAGGATTCGGCGTGCGTCCATTGCGAACTTTTTCCATCGTGTAGCGTGTCACTTCGCTCCAATAATCATCGTGACAGTCAACCACCTCTAATCGACAGCCATAGCGTGCTGCCAGAGCCGTAGCCATCTCTAAATCTTCTTCGCTTGTGCAGTCCCACTCTTCCTCCTCGCGCGGACCTATTTTTATATAAAAGCAATCAGGATGTCTTCCTTGTGAAACAAGAAGATGAAGAGCGACAGCGCTGTCAACACCGCCTGAAAGTAGAAGTGCAATATCTTTTGTTGGCGTTTCCATGCCGCAAAATTAGAAAAAACAATAGGGCGCAAAACGACTCGGATTGTTAAATTTAATTAAATATTTTACATGTTTCTTGTTTCTATCGCTTTATACTCTATTTTTGTGATATCAAAATAATATCAGTAAAGCATCATGGAAACAAAAGAATTTACATTTAAAGGATTTACAATGAATGGCTTTGTCATGCTATTTCTTAACATTGCGCTCACAGTGCTAAGCATTTGGATGATAGCGCGTGGCATTGGCTTGACAGGCAACGTAGATAGCGCACTACTCATCGTGCTTGGCAGTATTCTCTTAATCATTACGCTTTTTATTTGGGGCGGATTCATTATGCTTGAACCTAACACAGCGCGCGTAATGATGTTTTTCGGAAAATATCGCGGCACGTTCAAAAAGGCGGGCTACTTTTGGGTAAATCCGTTCATAAACACGAAACGGCTATCGATGCGTGCGCGCAATCTCGATAGCGAACCTATCAAAGTGAATGATAAAGTTGGAAATCCAATCCTCATCGGACTCGTTATGGTTTGGAAGCTTCAGGACACCTATAAAGCCATGTTCGAAATCGATTCCCAGACAATGGCTGCGAAATCCAGCGCGGAAGGCGTTTCTATCGGCAATAGTGTGACAAATATCATGGCTGCTTTCGAGCGTTTTGTAAAGATTCAGAGCGACGCTGCATTGCGCGAAGTTGCTGGAAAGTATGCTTACGACAACAACACGTCAGACGAGCACGCTCTCACGTTGCGTGGCGGCGGTGAAGAGATAAACGAGCAACTCGAAAAAGCCATACGCGAACGCTTGATTATGGCAGGTATCGAAGTGGTTGAAGCGCGAATCAATTATCTTGCATACGCACCAGAAATCGCGGCTGTTATGTTGCGTCGCCAACAAGCTGATGCAATTATTTCTGCTCGCGAGAAAATAGTAGAAGGCGCGGTGTCGATGGTGAAAATGGCGCTCGATAAGTTGTCGAAAGAGCAAATCGTTGAGCTCGATGACGACAAAAAAGCTGCTATGGTAAGCAATCTCCTCGTTGTTTTGTGTGGCGACGATAGCGCACAGCCCGTTGTCAACACTGGTACACTGAATATGTAATCTTAAAACACAACAATCGTTTTGGCATCTGATAAGACAAAAAGTTTCATCTTGCGCATCGACAAAGAGACGATGAACGCAATAGAAAAATGGGCTGCTGATGAGTTTCGTTCAACCAACGGACAACTGCAGTGGATCATTACGGAAGCGTTGCGTAAGAATGGTAGATTGCCGAAACAGAACAAGAAAGTAAATGGACAGAAAGAAGATTAAAGTTTATCGCACAACCGAAGGCACCATTTTTGAACTGATTTGCGCTTTGCTAATCATCGTGATGTGGGTCGTTTCCTTGCACATCATCACGCGCAATCCACAGATTACGCCAGCCGATCGCTCATCCCTGATAGTCGTTGACGTGGTTGGCACGCTCGCTATCGTCGTTTGTCTCGTCTGTGCATACTTCCCAAGTCAGATAAACGTGCCGTTTAAGTTGACAAACGCTACGCAAATTTTCCATCTCATTAGGATGACGCGCATCGAAGCGGTCTTAATCGCCATACTCTTTATCGTGACAAATCTAATGGTTGCGTTTGGCAATCAGAATTCGCTGTACCAAATCGCTTTCTATGCTGTTTTGGCGCTCTCAATCATCACGCTCGCTGGCTACACCTTATATATTTATAAAATAAGATAAAGCAAAAACTCACTTTTCTCTGCAAAATAGCGCCATCGTTCTACGCTTTTCGCTATTTTTGCGTTGAGATAATAAACAAGCACATTCGTTTAACAAAAAAATAATCAATTATGACATTTACAGAATCAATCAAGACGTGTCTCAAAGACAAGTACGCAACTTTTACTGGACGTGCAAGTCGTTCGGAATACTGGTGGTTTTATCTTTTTATGCTGATCGTTGGAATCATCGTTGTATGGGTTTGCGGTCTATATGATGGAAGCAGAACGCCATCTCTTGCAGTTTTAATTCCATTTCTTATCCTTGAAATTCTATTGATTATCCCAAGCATCGCCGTTACTGTGCGTCGTCTTCACGATGCAGGTCAATCGGGATGGCTTTGGCTGATTTCGCTGATTCCGTTTGTAGGACAACTGATTCTACTTGTACTTTGTATTCTTCCAACTCAAAAAACGAAGAACAAATATGGCGACATTCCAGCCGACGTTCACGTGGTTAACGCTGACAATCAGAATCAAATAGAACAATAATTGCCGACAACGACTGTCGCGCATAACACAACCGCCAACCTGCTGCTGCAGATTGGCGGTTTATTGTATGCGGTTTTCTAAAATATTGCTTGTAAAACAAAAGGATTTTTAGAATGCTTCGCGATATTTTCCTTCCTTTTCGTCGTCGAGCATGCTCATGTACGAGAGATAGCGTGATGGTGCAATCTCATAATTTTCCACTGCTTTGATGACTGCGCAACCAGGTTCGTGCGTGTGCGTGCAATCAGAAAATTTGCAGTTTTGCGCGATTCGGAAAATTTCTGGAAAGTAATGCGAAATTTCTTTCGCTTTCATATCGAAAGAACCAAAGCCTTTGATGCCTGGAGTATCAATCAAGTAACCGCCCGATGGCAGCGCTATCATCTCGCTGAACGTGGTTGTGTGCATGCCTGTGTTGTGCGCTTCGCTTATCTCTGCAGTCCGCAAGTGTACTTCTGGTATAAGCCGATTGATAATCGTTGACTTACCAACGCCACTATTGCCACTGAGCAGCGTAATTTTGCCATCGCAAAGTTTATTGAGCGCGTCAAATCCTTCTCCCGTCTTGGCAGAAATCGCTATGCAGCGATAACCAATATGCTCGTACATCGCCATAAGTCCGTCGAGTGCTTCTCGGTCGTCGTCGTTCAGCAGGTCTATTTTGTTAAACAATAGCACTACTGGCACGCGGTATGCTTCCGCTGACGCAAGAAAGCGGTCGATGAAGGTAGTTGATGTTTCTGGAAAACGCAGCGTTACTATAAGAAAAGCCTGATCTACGTTGGCTGCGATGATATGGCTTTGTTTTGAAAGATTCGTTGACTTGCGAATGATATAGTTCTTACGGTCTTCAATTTCGGTAATGAATGCAGTACCTTCTTGATTGCATAAGATAGAAACCCTGTCGCCTGCTGCAACAGGGTTTGTGCTATGAATATCTTTCAGTCGAAAGTTTCCCTTAATCTTACATGCAATGATTTCGCCGCTATCTGTTTTAACGGTGTACCAACTGCCTGTGTTTTTTATAACCAGTCCTTTCAAAACGTTTTAGACGGTCATGATTTCCTTGTTCTTCGCGTCAAGCAATTCGTCGATCTTCTTAATGAATTTGTCGTGCAGTTTCTGCAAATCGTTCTCGGCGTCCTTCTCATTATCTTCCGAAAGACCGTCTTTGATGGCTTTCTTCAGTTTGTCTTTGATGTCAGCGCGCACGTTTCTCACTTCTACTTTGGCTTTTTCTGCAATTTTGCTGCATTGTTTCGACAAATCGCGACGGCGTTCTTCGGTTGGTTGTGGTATGCCCAAGCGAATTAACTCGCCGTTATTTTCTGGCGTAATGCCGACATCGCTCGCCATTATGGCGCGTTCAATTTCTTTAATCGCGTTTTTATCCCAAGGGCGAATGGTGATGGTGCGTGGATCTGGGCAAGATACCGTTGCAACTTGATTGAGTGGCACTTTCGATCCATAACTATCAACGCGAATTCCATCGAGAATGGCTACGTTAGCGCGACCTGCGCGGATGCGATTGAGCGAGTCTTCCAAGAACATCGCTGCCATCTCCATGCGTTCTTCGGCATTGGCTAAAGTTTCTTTTACGTCTAACATGGTGTAGATTTTTATAGATTGTTCTCCGCGAAGATAGATATAAAATTCTAATCTTCCAAATCTGCCGCGAAAATTCTTGTAGAACACGCTTCTCGTGCGCGTTTATTTGCTGACGATTTTACCTAAACCGCCGCGCGAGAACTTCTTTTCTTTCGGACTTCCGTAATAAGTAATGTTGCCAACGCCGTCAACGCTGGCTTTCAACGACTGATTCGCAGTCAGAACGATGCTGCCTGTGCCTTCGTTTACTGCTTCAACGCGTTGCGCAGCGACTTTCTGTGCATCTATTTTACCTACACCCTCGTTGTCGTAGCCTGCTGCGTCAACGTCGCCCGCAAGCGTAATCAGTCCAGTGCCTTCGTTCTTAACGTTGATGAGCGTGGCTTTCAGTGCGTTGATGTCGATATGCCCAACGCCTGCATTGACAATCTGAAGTTTATCCGCATGCAACGCTTCGGCAGAGATATGCCCAACGCCCTGATTCTTAATGAGTTGCAAGTCGTTTACGCCTACAACAAAATGATAATCCTTGTTCTTTGGATTCCACAATTTCGAGTTTTTCTCATACGAAATAGTCAATCTGCCGTTCCGACTCTTCACGATAATTTTGTCGAGATACTCTTCGGGCGCGTCGATCTCGACAAATGGCGCCTTATCGCTTTGCACGATGTCCACCGTTCC
>Ga0181612_172308_pt1 | contig 30182 bp, 21 predicted proteins | sample HoacroProtozoa21_FD_119630 | JGI IMG/M metagenome (GOLD analysis project Ga0181612, IMG submission 119630) | Hoatzin crop microbial communities from Cojedes, Venezuel. Combined Assembly of Gp0051906, Gp0051904, Gp0051908 | reverse complement strand
TGATGACCATCTTCAAGCAGGTGATGGGCACCACCCCCATGCACAGCAACGACGCAAGCAAACTGGAGGTCCACTACCGCAACACGATTTACCTGATGCTGGTGATGTGCGGCCACAAGCCACGTGTGGAGCAACCTACCGCCGCAGGGCGCATCGACGTGTCACTGGAAACGGAGAACTATGTGTACGTGATGGAGCTCAAGCGAGGCGAAACTGATGATGCCGCCGAGCAGATTGAGGACCGCCGGTATCTTGACGCCTACTCCGCCGATCCGCGCAAGGTCATCGCCCTGGCCGTCGCCATCAACGACAACACCCGCAACATCGGCAACTGGCGGGTCATCAAGCCCTAAAATGCCAATTGCAAAAGCATCGCAGTCGCTTACAATTCAAGTATATAAAAACGACCCACACAACTAACAAAAAAATGACAAAAAAGAATTTACTCTTGATTTTTATCGTCCTTGCCACATGGTTCACAACCAGCGCAGGTAAGTTATCATCAAGCACCCAACTGTTTATCGCCGAACGCGATGGGTTGCTATCGCTTGACGAGCCTACTCAGTTCACCCTACCCTCTCGCGCTCCACTGGCACGCGAGGTTGTCAATCGCCGCTTGGTAGCAGCCCCCATGCAGGTAGGAAGTAAGACCATGGTGTCAGCGTTCATTCACATTGCCCCAACTCAAGTGGCACAATTACTACCTCTGGGCGTGGTGGTGGAGCAGGAGTTCAAGCATTTTGTCACCGCACTCATTCCTGTGGACCAGCTAGAAGCAGTTGCAGCTCTGGAGGCGGTGCAAGAGGTGAACGTGGCTCAACTCATGCAGCCAGACACCGACATGGCACGCAACCTGACATTCACGACCGACGTGCTCAACTACACCCCGGCAGCAATGGCGGCGGGACAACCTTATGGACTGACAGGCAAGGGTGTCCTGGTTGCAGTGATTGACCAAGGCATCGATTTCCAGCACACCATGTTTCTCGACAGCGAGGGCAACAGTCGCATACGTCGCGCCTATCTGGCATCGGGACAGACTGGTTTCTTACAATATGATGACCCAAGCACATTGGGCACCGACTTGACAAGCACTTCACATGGCACCCACACCAGCACTATTGCCGCAGGCAGCAACATCACGTTGAACGGCATCACCTACGGCGGCATGGCACCCGAAGCCGACCTGCTGCTCGTGGGGCTGGGCAGCTACATGTACAATACCACTCTGGCCAATGCAGTCAAGCTTGTTGGGGCATACGCTGACAGTGTGGGTCAACCATGTGTACTGAGCATCAGCATCGGTTCCCATGAGGGGCCACACGACGGCACAGGGGAGCTGGCAGAAGCTTATGCTGAGTTCGCTGGAGACCATGCCAATCACATCATCTGCTGCTCGGCAGGCAATAATGCGGGAAAGGGAACATACGGCTCAGCGCACAATCAGGGCGAAGCCACACCAGATGTCCCATTTTCAACGGTCGTTTATGGCTATGGTTCAACGCAATACTCTGGTTTCCTCAACTACTTCTACAGTGGCAAGACGTGGTTCTATGCACGCACACCCGATGTGCCACTAGTGTGCCGTTTGCATCTGGTCAACACGCTCACGAGCACGTTGTTGTGGACCAGCGACACCATTACCGCAACAACCACAAGTGTGGATGGTTTTACAGACTACTTTGACCGTTCCCCCACAGTCACTTTTGCCCAAGACAGCTACAGTGGCAAATACTACATCGAGATTTACTACGGCAGCATGATGCGCAAGACATCGAGCTACACCGACAGTCGTTATGCATTGGGTGTAAGCGTCTATCCCGCTGGCAGCGACACCTGCACAATTGACTGCTGGGACAACGGGACAAACACGCTAGCCCCCTACGCCGCCACCATTGGCGAATACACCTTTGTGGCCGCTAATGACAATAGCAACATCGGCATCTCGCCCTGCAGCGAAGCGGTCATCTCGGTAGGAGCCTATTGTTCAAAGACCGACGTCACGGACTATCAGGGTGAACAGCACAGCGACACTGCCACCTACACCGTGGGTGACATTTGCTACTTCTCATCCTATCAGATGCCTGGCTATGGACCCACTGGCGCAGTCAAGCCCGATATCACCGCCCCTGGTGCACTCGTCGTGGCAGGAGTCAACCACTATGACACCAAGGGGTATATGTCTGGCGACAAGCACTATCTCATCTACAACAACGAGAATTCCTCGCTGGGCAGCAACAGCGGGACCAGCATGTCCACACCATGTGTTGCGGGCATCATCGCCCTGTGGTTGCAGGCAGCGCAACTGGTGAATAAGACGCTCAACACCGAGGGAATACGTGACGTGCTGCAACACACAGCCATCACCGACGAGTTCACCGCAGCCAAACCCTACAACTTTGGACGTTATGGCAAGATTGACGCTCTGGCAGGCATACGCTACATCCTGGGCGACACCTTCCATACCCCCGGTGATGTGAATCACGACGGAGTCATCGACATCACCGATGTCACTCTGCTCATCGACCGCGTGTTGGCAGGTGCTCCCATCGACAACTGCTGTGACACCTGCGGCGATGCCGACCAGGACGGAACCCCCATCAGCATCAGCGATGTCACCGCACTCATCGACATCGCCCTCGCCCAGTAACAACTAACCGCTGGCGCAAAGTGACAAAGTCACATTATTTTTAGGGGATTTTCATGATGAGGTGGTGGTATGTCGGGAATTTTAACTACCTTTGCGGGCTGAAAAATAATGTTGAACGACAACTGTTGATAACGATATGTCATTACAATGTGGAATAGTGGGACTGCCCAATGTGGGGAAGTCCACTCTGTTTAACTGTTTGTCGAACGCTAAGGCCCAGTCGGCGAACTTTCCGTTCTGCACCATTGAGCCCAATGTGGGTGTCATCACGGTGCCTGACGAGCGCCTGAACGTGCTGGCGCGTCTGGTAAATCCTGCCCGCGTGGTGCCAACCACTGTCGAGATTGTTGACATTGCGGGGCTTGTCAAGGGCGCAAGCCGTGGCGAGGGTCTGGGCAACAAGTTTTTGGGCAACATCCGCGAGACCGATGCCATCATCCACGTGTTGCGGTGCTTTGACGATGATAACGTGACGCATGTTGACGGCACTGTGGATCCCGTGCGCGACAAGGAGGTCATCGACCTGGAATTGCAGTTGCGCGACCTGGAGACAGTGGAGAGCCGCATCGGCAGGGTACAAAAGCAAGCCCAAGCTGGCGACCGAGACGCGCGAGTGCAATATGAAGTGCTCAAACGCTACAAGGAGGCACTGGAGCAAGGCCACAGCGCACGCACAGTGGAGTTGCTCAACAAGGACGAGGAGAAGGTTGCCCACGAGCTGTTCCTGCTCACAAACAAGCCAGTGCTGTATGTGTGCAACGTGGACGATGCAAGTGCCGCCAGTGGCAATGCCTATGTCGAGGCCGTGCGTCAAGCTGTCGCCGACGAGCATGCCCAAATCCTGGTGGTAGCAGCCCAAACCGAGAGCGAGATTGCCGAGCTTGAAGACCCCGAGGAGCGTCAGATGTTCTTGAGCGAAATTGGTCTGGAGGAGAGCGGTGTGAACCGTCTCATCAAGGCCGCCTACAGCCTGCTGAATTTGGAAACCTTCCTTACGGCTGGTCCCAAGGAGGTGAGAGCATGGACCTATCGGCGTGGCAGCAAGGCACCGCAATGTGCGGGAGTGATACACAGCGACTTTGAGCGCGGTTTTATCCGAGCCGAAATCATCAAGTATGACGACTATGTGCACTATGGCAGCGAGGCAGCCGTCAAGGAGGCAGGAAAACTGCACATCGAGGGCAAGGACTATGTGATGCAAGACGGTGACATTGTTGTGTTCCGTTTCAACGTGTGATGCCCGCGACAAGAGAAAGACGTGAGCGGTTTGTTGTGCATTGTGAAATGTGAAATTTGTGAGGCGGAGCAAAATAATGTGCCGCAATTCACGTTAATGAAATGAACATTAACCGCAAACCTTAACCTCCATCCATCCGAAAGCCAATGACAAGACGAGTACTGCTGGTCAATAAATTTTACTATCCGCGCGGTGGCGACTGTGTTGCCGTGCTCAACACTCAGAGCCTGCTACGCACCAACGGAGTGGATGCTCAAGTGTTTGCCATGCGGTATTCCCAAAACTTGCCCGCCGACTATCAGGAGCTGTTTGCCAGCGGTGTGAATTTTGGTGGCACACGCCGCCAACAGTGGAACGCACTGCAACGCGCCATGGGGCATGGCGATGTGGTGGACCGATTTGAACAAGTGCTGGACCAATTCAAGCCCCAGGTGGTGCATCTGAACAACATCCACAGCTATCTGTCACCTGTGGTGGGGCGTTTGGCTCACCGGCGCGGTTGCCGTGTGGTGTGGACATTGCACGACTACAAGCTGTTGTGTCCGCGCTATGACTGCCTGCGCAATGGCAAGCCGTGCGAGCTGTGCTACACGGGGGGCAAGCGTCACGTGGTGACCCACCGCTGCATGAAGGATTCGCTGCCTGCCAGTGTGGTGGCATGGCTGGAGGCGGTGAAGTGGAACCGTCGCACACTGGAACGCCACACCGACCTGTTCATCTGCCCCAGCCACTTCATGGCCGACAAGATGCGCAGTGGAGGGTTTGATGCCAACAAGCTAGTAGTACTCAACAACTTCTTGGACCCCATCAAGCAACGTTACTACAACGACACACCGGCACAGCAGCGGCAAGACTACTACTGCTATGTGGGGCGTCTTTCGGCCGAAAAGGGAGTAGAGACCCTGCTCAAGGTGGCGTCACAACTGCCTTACACGCTCAAGGTGGCAGGCAGCGGCCCAATGGATGCTGAGTTGCGCATGCGCTATGCAGGCTGCGACAACATCCAGTTTCTGGGCATGCTGGACGCAAGCGGTGTCGCATCGCTGCTGAGTCAAGCACGGTTTGCCGTCACGCCATCGCAATGGTACGAGAACAATCCATTGAGCATAGCCGAATCACTGTGTGCCGGCACACCCGTCATCGGCTCTCGCATGGGCGGCATCCCCGAGTTGATAGACGAGAGCAACGGTTTGACATTTACCAGCGGCAACCATCAGGAATTGTCATCGGCCATAGACAACGCCATGCGGCGCCAGTGGGACCATGATGCCATCGGCGATGCCGCCCGCAAGCGGTTTGCCGCCTCGACCCACCTGTCGCGGTTGTTGCAGATTTATGGCTATTGACCACCCTGTGGTGATGTAGAATTTTTAGCGACTTTACACAATAATTTACAACTATTATTGTTATTAAAGTAGTAAGTACTTATTGACACGACAATGAAGAATGTGATTCAGGGCAGTCTAATCACGACTTTCAGGTGCAACGCGCACTGCAACATGTGCAACATCTGGAAGTTCCAGACTAACCCTACTGAAGAAATAGACGCCTCTTATTACGAGAAGTTACCTGCTGGGTTGCGCATCAACATCACCGGCGGGGAACCGACGTTGCGCAAGGATATAGACAAAATCTTTGAAATCCTGTATCCCAAATCACGGTTGCTTGAGTTGAGCACCAACGGTTACAATACCGAAAAAATCGTGGAGCTCGCCAACAAGTATCCCAACATCCTCATTCGTGTCAGTGTTGAAGGCTTACCCAAAATCAACGATACCAAGCGCGGCATCAAGGATGGATTTGACCATGCCCTGCGCACGATGCTCGAGCTCAAGAAGACCAAGTGCAAGAACATTGGCTTCTCGGTGGTTATCTCGCCCGACAACTACATGGACTTGGTGTCGCTCTATGAATTGTGCGTGGCACTAGATGTGGAGCTGGGAAACTCGGCCGTACACAACAGTTGGTACTTCCACAAGGAGGACAATCAGGTCGAGAGCGAGGAAGCATTGCGCCAGCATGAGCTGTTTGTCAAGGCATTGCTCACCAGCAAGCGCCGCCACTGGAAAGACCGCCTCAAGGACTATGGCCGCGCCTACTTCAACCGCAGCATCCACCGCCGCCTGCGTGGAGACACCGACGAGTATCGTCCACCCTGTGGTGCGTTGAGCGACTTCTTCTTTATTGACCCGTGGGGCAATGTCACACCCTGCAACGGCAGCTCACAAGAGTGGGTGATGGGAAACATCAAGGAAGACACGCTTGAGAACATCCTGGCCAGCGACAAGGCTCGCGAGGCCATGGAAAAGGTCAAGGCATGCAAACGCAACTGCACATTTATCGTCACCGAGCGTCACGACATGGTGCGTCGTCCATGGATACCCATCAAGTGGGTGCTCAAGAACAAGTGGCGCATCTGGCACGGCAAGGACCTGTGCTGGGATTAAAAATAGCATCAGGCAATCAGGTGGCATGAAAACTGTGGCTGTCATCGGGATGCGCGGCTTTCCTGGAGTGCAGGGAGGCGTGGAGGGTCACAGCCGCAACATCTACACCCGCATGCACGACATTGCCATGCGCGTCTATCGCCGCAAGGCATTCTTGTCACCCCGCTCGTCACAGACCTTTCCCAACATCACCTATGTTGACTTGCCATCGACCCGCATACAAGGCTTTGAGGCAGTGTTGCACACACTGTTGAGCGTCCTGCACATCGCACGTCACCGCCCCGATGTTGTGCACGTGCACAACATCGGTCCAGGCATGTTTGTCCCCGTGTTGCGGCTATTGCGGCTGCCCGTTGTTCTCACCTATCACAGCCCCAACTATGAGCACAGCAAGTGGAGCCGTCCCGCCCGCAAGCTGTTGCGTTGCTGCGAGTGGCTGTCGTTGCGCTACAGCAACCGCATCATCTTTGTCAACAAGTTTCAGATGATGAAATACAGTCAAGATGTTCAAGACAAGAGCATCTTCATCCCCAACGGCATCAATAAGGTAACACGCAGCACCAGCACCTCCTTTCTAGACGAGAACGGCATCATTCCCCACCACTACCTGCTGGCAGTGGGGCGCTTGACCCCCGAAAAAGGGTTTGAATATCTAGTACAAGCCGCCAATGCCCTGCCACAGGTGCAGCAAGTGGTCATCGCTGGCACCAACGACCACAGCAACAACTATCAGGAATTGCTCACACGACTCGACACAGGCAAGAAGATTGTGTTCACGGGATACACCACAGGTGAGAATCTGCGGCAATTGTACAGCCATGCGCGTGCCTATGTGTTGTCGTCGGTCAACGAGGGTTTCCCCATGGTCATGCTCGAGGCGATGAGCTTTGCATTGCCGCTGGTGGTGAGTGATATTCCTGCCACACGTCAGGTGGACCTGCCTGAGGAAAACTACTTTGCAGCCGGCAACGTTGAGGCGCTGCGTGATGCCATCCAGCACACCCTGGAACAGCCCGATGAGCCAATACACTATGATCTGGAAAAATATGACTGGCAAGCCATTGCCGAGCTCACCCAGCAGCAATATGACCTTGCCATAGCCTCGGTCAAGCACAAGTGATAGACGGCTGCACTATAGCCCCACTCGCTTGAGCCAACGCCGCACTGGTCGCGAGAAACATCGATTCACGACCCATGACAGCACGATGAGCAGCGGCAACGACAACCACACAGCAATGCCATACACATCGACTCCCCAATGCCACAGCACAGGTGCCAACATGTAGTTGCTCATCAAGAAGCCAACGTTTTGCAGCACAAAAATTTCAAAGCTGATACCCCCCAGCCACTGCAAGGGACGGCACAACAGCAACCTGCCCAACAAACCCTCGTGTCCATTGAGCAAGGCGCAAATGAGAATGATGACGGCATGAGGAAACATCCACAAGATGTTGTCTTCCCACGGCTTAACCCACGTGGTACACTTGTTGACAGCAACAGCCAGCACCAACAGGCCAACCGCTCCCACCTCAAGCCAAGTGGCAGCAGTAGCACTCACCTGTTGAAAACGCGGTTTCAAGATGACAAACACATGATACAACGCAATGCCAACAGTGAAATCCACAACATGGGACAAGGGATTGACAAACACCGCCTCACGCCCTGGAATATCAAGCGGGACAAGAATGCTCCCCAGCAGCAACACCATGAGCACAATGAGCAACACCTTGTAACGAAGCCTGCAACCACGCAACACTCGAGACATCAGCGGATAGCACAGATAACAGAACAACAAGGCACTCAGATACCATGTCACCGAGTTGAAGCTATAGTGAATCTCATGCACAGGAGACCATGCCTGCAACAACAGCACATTGAGCAACAGCAGTTTACCATTGACATCAAAAATGTTGAATGCCAGTGACAACGCAATCAGCATCACCAACCCCAACCACTGCAAGGGATAGAGCCGCATGGCATGGCTAGCGGCAAAATGAGTATAGCCAGACAACGTCAAACGGTCAAACCGATGTCGCATCGACAGCAGGAAACTGCTGGCGATGAAAAAGAACGTCACACCCGAGCATGCCACGTCCCAAATCCAAATCCAGTTGGCGTGAAACAGCACCACTGTGAGTGCCAGCAGCCCGCGCCATGAGTTGATTGTTTTAATCATTGTGCCCCCTTGCGTGTCAATGGTCGAGGATAGCATGATGCAACCCCGCCCCACCGTTGCGATGTGCGAAATTACTACTATTTATCCAAACAACGGCAATAATTCAAGCAATTTTTACTACCTTTGCGCCGCCAATCAACAAATATGATGCGACAAGACACCAGCGTCAATAGCACTCCCCACAGTCGCAACCGCAAGTTCATCCGTGACCTGGGAGTGTATGCCATTGGGAACATTGGCTCCAAGCTAATCACGTTCCTGATGGTGCCGTTGTACACCTACTTCATTCACGACACATCGCAATTTGGCTACTACGACGTGTGTTTTGCCCTTTGTTTGTTGTTGTTGCCCTTTGTCACGTTGCAATTGCGTGATGGCGCATTCCGTTATCTGCTTGAATGTGATGAGACATCTCAGCGTCAACGCATTGTCACATTTGTCACGCGAGCATTAACGACCACAATGACCATTGCCATTGTCATTGCCCTGATTGTGTCGTGCTTCACTCATGTGGCACTGCTGGGCTATGTGGTGGCATTGCTCATTGCCATGTCACTGCAAGAAGTCTATTCACAGGTGTTCCGCGGGCTGGGCAACAACCGTGCTTTTGTCACCGTGGGCATCATCTCGGCTTTTGGCATCGGCATCTTGAGCGTGGTGCTTGTGGCATGGTTGGGGCTGGGCATCAAGGGGGTCTTTCTGGCCAATATTATTGCCCGACTAGTGGCTGTCGCAGCCGTGGAGGCGCGTGTGCGCCTCATCACTGGCAACATCAAGTGGCACATCAACACACGCCAGGTGGGACACGACATCATGCACTACTGCCTGCCATTGTTGCCTGGCGCATTGTGCTGGTGGATGACTGGCAGCAGTGACCGCTTGTTCATCGAGCACTATCTGGGCCTTGACGTTAACGGCACCTATGCCGTGGCAACACGCTTCACTGGCATCATTCAGACGCTGGCAATCATCTTCTATCAGGCATGGCAGGAAACAGCCATCTTGCAATATCACAGCGCCGACCGTGACCGTTTCTTTTCCAACATGTTGAATGGCTACATCTTTGTACTGGCAGCAATTCTTGTGGGATATGCTTTTGCTTTGAAGTTGTGCTACGGCTGGCTAGTTGCCGACAACTATGCCGTGAGTCTCAATTACATCTATCCCCTGGGCATATCGGCGGTCATTTTTGCTGTGGCTGCATTCTTTGACATGGGATACCAGTGTGCCAAGGAGACCGCGCGCACCCTGCCAGCCATTGTGCTTGCGGCAGTGGTCAACATTGCGCTCAACTTCATGCTCATCAAGTGGTTGGGCGTGTATGGCGTGATAACGACCTTGCTTGTGACCTATATCGTGCTAGTCGTTTACCGCTGGCACGACATGAAACGCTACTTCAAGCTCACACTGCAATGGCGCACACTGGTGCCAGTATCAATCATTGTTGTGAGCACGCTGCCGTTCTACTTGTTGCGTCCCTGGTGGCTCAACGTGTTGTGGGTGGTTGGCGCCATGATGTTGCTGTTGTGGAGTTGCCCCGACAAGTTCAAGCGCGAGATAGGCGAGAAGTTGCTCCACAAAAGGGCATCTCACATAAAATAAAACCTGCAATTTTACGTTATAAATGAACATATAGAAACCAAATGATTTTTCTTTGATTATATGAAATTAAGACTACAACTGTTCATCATCACATTGACGACGCTGTTGCTGGCTTCCTGTTCAACCAACAAGGAAAACACGCTGGCCTATTTTCACAACTTGGGTGACGCTCCCAGCGGGACACTGCCCAATGGCGTTGCCAACTATCCCATAAAGGTGCAACCCAACGATGAGCTCATCGTGTCGGTGACATCGGCCATCCCCGAGGCCACTGCAGCCTATAATGTGCCCCTGGACAACCCCGCCACGCGCAGCGCCTACACCATGTCGGTGCAACCCAAGACTCAGACCTATATCGTTGACGAGCAGGGATACATCATGTTGCCCGTGCTGGGGAAATTGCATGTGGCTGGCAAAACCACCGAGGAGATTTCCAACCAGGTGCGCAATCTGGTGTTGAGCAATGTCAAGGACCCGTATGTGCGCGTCGAGATTGTCAACTTCACTGTGAATGTGATGGGTGAGGTCAGGCAGCCCCAACGCCTGATAGCCGACCGTGAATACTACACGGTGCTGGACGCACTTGCAGCGTGTGGCGACCTCACCGAGTACGGCAAGCGCGATCGCGTGTTTGTCATCCGCAGCGACGGCAACCAGCGCACCTATCACCGTCTGGACCTGACCGACAGCAACGTGTTCTCGTCGCCCTACTTCTATCTGCAACAGAACGATGTGGTGTATGTCGAGCCCAACGAGATACGCATCGACAACAGCAAATATAACTCCTACAACGCCTTCAAGCTGTCGCTGACCTCAACCATCGTGAGTGCCGTGTCGGTGATTGCATCACTCGTCATCGCTCTAACCCGATAACCAAGCTGAACGAAATGGCAAACAACAATAACAACATGTCGCCCCAGCAAGAAGAACAGATTATTGACTTCGGGGCATTCTTCACAAAATACAAACGCTACTGGTGGCTATTCCTGCTGTCGTTGCTGGTGTGCTCGGCCCTTGCCTGGCTTTATCTCAAGCAGGCTCAACGTGTGTATGACGTGAAAGCAGTGGTGCTTGTTGCCCAAGAGGACAACAGCAGCAGCGCAGGAGCCAGCCTGCTCAAGAGCATGAAGCTCATGGGAGGGAGTGACAAGGTTGAAGATGAGATGATTGTGTTCTCCTCACAGGAGCTGTGCACACAAGTGGCCAAGCAGCTCAAGCTCAACCGCATGTATCAAGAGGACAAGGGATGGTTCAAGCCCGTGACCGACCACTACAACAGCACCCCCATCGAGATTGTTGCCCCCGAAGAGATGTTTGACACACTGTCATCCATTCAGTTCAAGATTGATGTCAACAAGCAGGGACTGGCCGACATCAAGGCCAAAAGCGGCAACGACAAGCTGGCTAACATCAAGAAGGCAAAGCTTCCTGCAACAATCAAGACCACCTATGGCACATTTGTGTTACAAGCGACCGAGAACTACAAGCCTGGAAAGTCTTGTCACCTGACTGCCAGTCTGGTGGGTAACCAACATCTGGGTGAATCGCTCAACTCTCGCATCAAGGTCAAGCTTATCACCAAGAAGGCCAACGGCATCAGTCTGAATATTGCCGAGACCAACAAGGGACGCGGCAAGGACATCTTGAACACGCTCATCAACCTGTACAACGAGCGAGGACAACAAGAAAAAGACGAACAAGCCATCAACACAGCCAAGTTTATCGACGATCGCCTTGGCCTCATCTACAAGTCACTAACTGGCAGTGAGGCAGACATCGAGGCCTACAAGAAGGCACACAACATGGCAGATGCCGAGTTGCAAGTCAAGGCCTCAATCACCAAGCAGCAAGCTGCCGACCAGGCTATTATCCGTCTGGAGACCAACAGGCGCTTACTGAACATGGTCAAGGACTTTGTCAGCGACCCTGCCAACAAGAACTCATACATCCCGTTTGCAGTTGATTCGTCGGCAGCGACAGGCGCCATCAGGGAATACAACAACTTGTTGGCCAAGCGTCAGGAACTCTCCATATCAGCCCAGGGTGACAACATGGCTCTCAAGCACCTGGATGAGCAAATCGCCACCACACACGCCAACGTCATTGAGGGCATCAACACCAGCCTCAAGGGACTGAATGTCCAGCTGAACCAGGCACGCAGCCAGGCCAATGCCAGCGCTGGAGACCTGGGCAAGATACCCACCGAGGAACGCGAGGCACGTGAATTGTACCGCCAACAAGGCATACAGGAAACGCTTTACACGTTCCTGCTACAGAAACGCGAGGAGAACGCACTGGTGCTGGCCGCCACAACGCCCAAAGGCAAAATTGTGGACCATGCCTACTCCAAGCGCAACCCCATCAAGCCCAACAAGCACATCGTCATGGCACTGGCATTGATGGCAGGATTGTTCTTACCGCTCGTGTTACTGTATCTGAAAGACCTGTTCACCACCAAGTTCTCGACGCAGGACGAGCTGGAAACCATTTCAAAGGTTCCCGTCATTGGTCACATCCATCACAACCGCCACAACACCGAACTCGTTGTGCGTGAAGGCAAGACATCGTCGATTGTGGAATTGTTCAGGTATGTGCGCAACAACCTGCAATTCATGCTCAATGATGATGACGACAAGGTTATCCTTGTCACCAGCTCGGTGAGCGGTGAGGGCAAGTCATTTGTCAGCACCAATGTTGCCGCCTCGTTTGCACTGCTGGGCAAGCGTGTGGCACTGGTGGGTATGGACATCCGCTCGCCCAAGCTCGCCAAGATATTGAAGCTCAACGATGTGCCAGGTGTGACTTCCTACTTGTCACAAAGTGACGTGACGATTGAACAAATCAAGCAATCCTGCAACGAGGTCAAGAACCTGGATGTGCTGGTGGGCGGAGCTATTCCTCCCAACCCATCCGAGTTGCTGTTGGGAGACCGCGTCAAGCAGATGTTTGCCGACCTGCGCGAGCGCTATGACATCATCGTTGTTGATTCGGCTCCTGTTGCTATGGTCAGTGACACCTTCTCGCTAGACAAGTTCAGCGACGCCACGCTGTATGTGACCCGTGCCAATTACACTAAACGCAACATGATTAAATTCTTGAACCGCATCGTGAGCAACAAGCAGCTCAAGAATGTGAGTGTGGTTCTCAACGACACCAAGCCCAGCGAGGACAACTCTTACGGCTATGGCTATGGCAGCCAGAAGGATGATGATTAATCACACTTGACGGGTGCCACAACAGCATGGATAGATTTCTCATCATCGCAACACTTGTATGTGGGCTGCTGTTCTTGATTGTGCGAGAAGGCACCAGGTTCAGCAGGGAGCGCATGTATGAGATTTTCATCGCCGTGTATGTGTTTGCTTGCTGTTTCACTCGCCTGTACGTGCCCGTTTATAAGTACGCCACCGATACTCCCGGCACCTTTGGTGCCAGCATGTCAATATGGCCTTTTTATGCCATGTCGGTATTGCTATTGTGGATTATTGCCCGCATCAAGCATTGGCGCATACGTCGTCCCAAGTTGTTGATAATAGGGATATTTGCCGTGTATGCGGCAGCTACCATCCTCAACCCCTACAACATCTCACGCCCCCAAACGGTCATTGCGGTATTCTATCTGTGTTCGTTTGCGGTGTTCATGTATCTGTTCACCAACTGCTTCAACGTGCGCAATGTGGTTAACGGCATCTACATGGGCTTGTCGATGACCGTTGTGCTGCACTTGTTCCTGGCCATTTGTTATCCGGTCATGGGGATGGAATTTGCCATCAAGTTGTTTGATGTCGATGCCGCCACACGAGCCAACGACCGCATTGGAGCCAACGGCACCTTTAGCCATCCCAATGTGCTGGGCACATACGCCTCATACTACTTCATGTTTTTTGCGGCTTGTTTCCTGACCGCCTACAAGCGTCGCCAGAGTGCCGTGTTTGCAGGCATGTCGGTGCTTGTCATCGTGTTGAGCACGAGCCGCAGCTCGTTGCTGGCAGTGGCAGTGTCGCTAGTGGCAGTGGTCGTGCTGTATGTGTTCCGCCGTTACCGTCTGTTGAGTTTTCAGAGTGTTCTCAAGGGCATCATTCCACTGGCCATCATCATCGCATTGTTGTTGTATGGTCCCTTGAGCTTCCTGTTTAGCGATTTGGAGAATCTTGACGAGATGGCGACATCGCGATTGCTGCACTACTATTGCGGCTATGAGATATTCATGGACCACCCACTGATTGGCGTTGGCCTGAACTCACATCTGGTGTACCTCATGGAAAATGGCTCGGCAGTGATGTTTGAGCAGGTATTTGACATGACCGACATCTGGCAACCCGAAGAGTTCATGTTCACCAACCCCATCCACAACATCTGGATTATCCTCATCGACGAGCTGGGGCTAGTGGGAGCGCTGCCAATTATCGTGAGTGTGTTCTACTATATCTTTACTTTCAAGCGACGCACCCGACAATCGCGCAACCGCTATTACAACATCCTCAACATTACCGGGCTGGGGGTAGCATGCTGCTGGCTGGTTCAAGGCAACAGCGACTGGGCACCCCTCACGCCCCAGGTGCTGAATCTCTCACTCATGTTTGTTGCCTTGTCGCTCAACAGGCACTATCCAGCCGAGGAGCATGATGAGTTTGTGAGTGTTGAGGAAGCCCAGCGTCAACAATTGTCCCCCACTCAAGAGCAAGAGCAAGCGTCATGAGACAGCCTGGACAACACATCTTGTACCTTGCAACTGAGTATGCCGCTGGAATGCGTCCCTATGCTCTAGCTATCATCAAGGCGTTGTGGCAGCAAGGTGACCATGTGATTGTCGTCATTAAAGACAAGAGCCTGTGTGCCGATTTCAAGGATTTTAAAGACACAGACATCACCGTAATCAGTTATCCTGAATCCAAATTGGGCAAATTGTCGTTCAGGGTTTATCCACAGGCACTTCTCAAAGCCATCGGCCACGTTGTCAAGAAGCACAACATCGGTCTAATCTACTCTCTCACTGGCGAGCTCGTGCTGTGTAACAGCATTTCAAGCTTGCAACGCAAGATACCCTTCTTGTACACTGTCCACGATGCCGCTCATCATGATGTGAAATTTACCAACGCAACCGATTGGGTAAAAGACCGCCTGCTCATCGCCACACCACAACGGCTCATGGTCAAGAGGTCACACCACGTGATTACCAACAGTCACGTACAAGAGGAGTGGTTGAAACACAATGGCAAGAGCCACCAGAACGTGTTTTACGCCCCATTCCCCACCCTTGTCAACGAGGACATCATGAGTGGCGGCAAGCAAGTCGAGGAATTGCAGGGCATTGAAAACTATGTGCTATTTTTTGGCAATGTGCACTTCTACAAGGGTGTGCATGTGCTGTATGACGCATGGATGCAGCACACCACCCCAACGGACCGTCGCCTGGTGATTGCAGGCTCGCATCCCGTCTATTTCAAGCGACAGACTGGAGATGAACAGCGAGTGACCTTTATCAATCGTTTTCTTGACGATTGCGAGCTGAGGGACTTGTTCAGCAAGGCAGCCCTTGTTGTCTATCCCTACATCTCGGCAACCCAAAGTGGAGTGATATCGATTGCGTCATTCTTTGGCAAGCCCATTGTGCTGTCCGACTTGCCTTTTTTTAAAAACGAGTGTGGAAACTGCGATGCGGTCACCTTTTTCAAAGCAGGTGACAGCGAGGCTCTTGCCCATGCCATAGCCCACGCCTTGCAAGCCCCGAGGGCCTCCACCGTTGACATCTACAAGCGCACTTATGACCCTGTGGTGCTGCAATCTGCCCTCAATCAAGCGATAGGCACGATTTTTGAATTGAAACAATAACAATAACCAGATAAAAATAAAAAATCATCATGAAACGGATATTACTATTCACCCTCGTTGTACTGACGCTAATTCCCATGTCAGCAAGAAACATCACGATTAATGTGAGCACTGTGCAAGGAGACCTCACACAGCAGCTACGCTCACAGTGTGCACAAGCCAGAAACAGCAGCGACACCGTGTTCATCAACTTTGACAAGGCTGGCACCTACACGATTTGCGGCTCGATTAAATGCCGGGGAAGCATTGTCATCAAGGGGCAAGGCAGGGACAAGTCCACACTGGTTTTTGACAAGGGCAGTGACCATGGTGACTTTAAAGCCTTCACGGCCGATGCTTTTTTTGAAATCACTGGCACCCAGCAACGACCAGTTGGCGTGTGGATTAGCGACATCTCTTTCAAGCTCAAGGACCACAACGGCATCTGGTGGGATAAAGCCGAAAAATATGCCATTAAAATCGACCATGCCGACCCTGTGGACATCCGTCGTGTGAATAGCTATATGTCCAATGCTGTCATCACTAACTTTGATATCAAGGTGTCGTCCAACGTGACAGTGACCGACTGCAACGTGACCAACTACAACAATTGCCACACTGGAGGATGCATCTGGGTGCGCGGCGAGATGCACAATGTGAAAATCACAAACAACACCATTCGCAAGTATGGCAATGACGAGGCGGTGGCCATCTTTGACCGCGTGGTCAAGGTTTCGGGCTATGTGCGTGGTGTTTGCAACCGCAGCGACATCACCATCGAGAACAATGAGTTCTACTATGGCTACGATGGCAAGGACAAGGACAAATCAATCAAGAATGACATGATATTCTCGGTTATCACCGACCACTACAAGAGCAAGGACTGCTGCACCACCAGCGACTTTGCCTTGCGCAACAACAAGTTCTTTATCAACGACATCTGCAACCGTTGCTTGTACATCTCGTTTGACCCAGCCGATAAGCACAAGAACTTTGTCATTCAAGGCAACCAGATTGTTAATGCCAATCTCAAAAACAGCGAGAATTATTACCGTCAAGACATCGAGGTCAATGACTTGTCGTCTAATCCCGACACCATCTATCTGACTAACAACACCGTCAAGAACAGTGACGTGGTAGTCAACAAATATGGCTCTAATGGATACACGTTCCTGCTGATGCAAGGTGGCAACGTGTGCATGCAAGGAAACACCATTCAGAGCACCACAGGCAAGAGCAGCGCTGGCAAAACCATGGGCGTGCAACTGCTGTGGTGTGGCGTCAATGGTGGTGAGGTGACACTGCGCCGCAACACGTGCAAGGGTCTGAAATATATCGCTACAGTCAAGGCTGGTGATGGAATTGACAAGTTCAAAATCACAGCCACAGGCAACTATTTCCAAGGTGACACACGCATCTATTGTGATGACGTTAAAGAGTGTAACCTCAACTTCACTCGCAACACATTTGTCAGCGACAACATGAATTTCTTTTTACAGGAATTTGCGTCAAGGGGAAGCCTCATTTTCAACAACAACAGTGTCACTGTCACCGGTGGCAATGGCCAACTCATGACACACTGGTCCAATGATGCCACGAGCAGCATGCGCTTTACCAAGCTAGAAGTTCAAGGCAATAGCTTTAAAGGCGTGAGCAGCGAGAGGAATTTGCTCAAGAACATCACCAGCAAGTCACAACAGACTGTCAGGAACAACTCGTTCTCGAATTAACAATCTCGTTGACATAGCCATGGATGGCAGCACTCATCTCCCGCTCGTCAAAGCGGGAGGTGGCATAGCTGCGGTTAGCCATACCAATAGCATTGCGCTGGGCATCGGTCATCGATATCATCTCGTCAAGGGCATCACACATGGCATCAACACTGGCGGGAGGCACCGTCAACACACCAGGGGCATCGGTGACATAATCCACGCTGCTTGTTGTTGCTGTCACTATCAACGCCTTGCCCATCGCCATGGACTGCAAGAAACTCATCTGACCATAGGAATACATATATTCCGGCAATGGAATAACGATGAAGCTGCTACTGGCCATCATCTGCACCAGCTGGGCTAGTGGAACAACAGGCATGAAGGTGATGTTTTCATCATATTCATACTCTTGGGACAACGACGTGTCACCAACAACCACCAGGCGATAACCCCGCTTGTCTGACAACTGGGCAAATGCTTGACACAAGGTCGCATTGTCACGCTTGGCTTTTCCAAACGTCAAAATGGTGCGAGTAATCTCCACATCGTGTTGTGGCACAAAATACTTGCAATCAACGCCATAAGGGATGAAACGCACACGATTAACCAATGCAGGATAATACTCACGATAAAACTCTATCTGCCGCGAGGAGTGTACAATGATGTAGGGTGCCTTGCGCAGGGCATAGCGTATGAGAGGAGTCTCGGTATGGTTGATGCGAGCACCGTTCAGTCCTCCAATGTCAAACATGAGATGAGGCGGCTTGTTGTGAACAAACGAGGTGAGCAGTTCATACACCAACCCGCTCTGAGCACCATGTGAGATAACGATATCATAGTTGTTGCGCAATTTAAACGCCCGGATGGGTTGCTTGATGTAAAACTTGATTTTCTTCTCCAAATCGCGAAACCAGCTTTTGTGACCACGGTCAATCACATCCACCTGGGTATCCTGAGGGAAATACTTGAAAAACCAATATCCTTGACCGGATACCAGTTTATCAGGCGGTTGCACCTCGGGATTATCATTGTCCAAACGATGTACAGTCCAGTTGGGTATGAACAAAATTCGCATATCGCCTGCAAAATTAAAAAAATTGCCGCAAACAGCCCCATATAATGCGCCATAATTTTAAAGTATCCATTTCGGGGGGCATGGGACAGCGGGTTCAACCACTTTGTGTACGACAGTCTCCCCGACTATTGCCAGACACACTGGATTAGCGAGATAGCCCGCTTTCCACGCTTTCAACAACGCGTGCGACAGCACTGGCAGCAATTCTACAATGAAATTCACCCCACGCTGGATGAGTTCATGGACAAATGTGTTGCCGAGATGGCCCAGGGTGGCGAGGCCGACCACGTGCGGTGGCCACAATATGACAGCCACAACATGCAATATCGCGTGGACCACTTTTTCAAGACGAGCTTGCACACCAAGGTGGCGTGGCTCAACCAACAATGGGGCACCGCAGCCAACCTTGAAACCACACCTCTCATGCGACAATAACACGAGGAGGAAAAGAAAGCCACAAACACCCAAATTGGGCATTACTATTCACAATAATGGGCTGATTGATTACAAAATGAGGCTCACAGCAATTAAAAAAACTAAAAAATGCAGCATTGTGGGTGATGATTAGTCAAAAAATGCCTAACTTTACACGCTTTTTCAAACACAACCACGATGGCAACACGTGCAACATACAACGAGGAACTCGTCGTCGAGCAACTGCACAAGCAGGAAACCTGCCGTGCGGCATTCAGTCAGGTGATTGAGCACTACAGCTCACAACTCTACTGGCAGATACGCCGCATGGTGATTGACCATGACGATGCCAACGATGTGCTGCAAAACACCTTCATGAAGGCGTGGACCTCAATTGACAACTTTCGCGGTGATGCCAAGTTGTCCACATGGTTGTACAAGATTGCCATCAACGAGTCCATCACCTTTATCAACAAGAAGAAAGTACAGAACCAGATATCGCTCGATGATGACGACAGTTTTCTGGTCAACTCACTTGAAAGCGATGAGTGGTTTGATGGCGATGAGGCTCAATTGAAATTGCAACGCGCCATCGCCACCTTGCCCGAGAAACAGCGGCTGGTGTTCAACATGCGCTACTATGATGAAATGAAGTATGAGGACATGAGCGAAATTCTGGGCACCAGCGAGGGTGCGCTCAAGGCCTCCTATCACCATGCCGTGAAGAAAATAGAACAATTTTTCGGACAAACGGATTAAACTTTTTGCCCCTTTAGCAGTCAAACCAATGCTATGAAACAGGAAGAACCGCAAATATTAAAACAGCTAGGCAAGGATCCAGGCTTCAAGGTGCCCGAGAACTACTTTGCCGACTTCAACGAGCGCATGGCACAAATGTTGCCAGACGTTGAAATCACACCCGTGGACATCAAGCCCACCATGTGGCAGCGTGTTAAGCCCTATGCCTATCTGGCAGCCATGTTTGCTGGAGCATGGTGCCTGATACAACTGTTCGGTTTAATCAACAACAACACCAGCACATCATTGCGCATCAACGAGATTGCCGAGCAAATGAGCAACGACAAGAGCAACGCCGAGGACTTTATCATGAGCGGCAACGTCAGCGACTATGATATCCTCAACTATGAGGACTCGGTGGCAATGAGCAACGAGGTGCAGGACCCAGTGCAGGACAATCAACAATAAACCCAACCCAACAACGACACGACCACCATGAGACGCTTCCTGTCATTGCTACTGATTGTCATGGCCATCTTCACCACTGCCAACGCCCAAAACAACCGCTCCAAGTGGGCCAACGACATGTATGAGGCCAAGCACCAGATGATTATAGAAGAGCTGCAACTCACCCCCACACAACAGAAACAGTTCATGCCGCTGTATGAGCAAATGGAGCGTGAAATCTATCAGACCAACAATGAGGCACGTGCACTGGCCGCCTCGGTTGAGAAAAAGAAAAATCCCACCGACCGCGACTATGAGACTGCTGCTGGTGCCTTGTCTAATGCACGAGTGCGCGAGGGCGAAATCGAGGCCAAATATTATGAGAAATTCTCTAAAATACTGACCAAGAAACAGTTGTTCCTGCTAAAACAGACCGAGACAAAGTTTACCCGCAAGATGCTATCCAAGGGCGGCAGGAAACAAGGCAAATAACACTTCCCCACCCTCCCTCGACCAACAATATCACCACACCCCCACAAGGTTAGGCCTCATGGGGGTGTGGCATTTTTCAGGTGCCCCAGTCAAGTCGATGTCACATCTCATCTGTGGCCACGGAAACGGACTTGCTCAATTCAATCATTCGTTTCACTGCCCGTGAGTTCAAAAGAAACCCGTTGATGGTATTCAATAAATCGAACCTTTAAAATCTCAACCATCAAGGAACAAACTGGACAGCAACAATAGTTATCGGCAAAATTAAGCAAGAGGTGATATATTTACCGAAGTTTTTTACCGAGAGCTTTTTCCATAATCTCCTGCGCTTTGCCTGTTTTCACCAGGGGGAAGTGTTGAAAAATATAACTGGTTGAATTTTGATGAATTAGCTCAATTAATTTAGCATTTTTGGGTGTCCCGAGCTAACATAACGGCGTTTTTATACGTTGAAAAATCAATAAATTAGGCTACATTTGCATAGACTTGGTAACCAGACAGGACGATTTCTTATATTTTAGCGCAAATGAAGCGATGCCTCATGGGTGATTATAATGCTAAATAGTCATTATTATTCACAAATAAAGGCCTGACCTATGAAATAGGAAGTTTTCCATCGGCATTGAAAGTGTCTGATAAGTAAAACAGGCTTCACAGAACAAAAGTGTATTTTACTTTATTTCAACAATATAGGACCGTATCACACAAATCATGGGTTGTAACGCCAACTTACTATTCATTATTAGAACTGATTTGGGTGTCCCTTGGCGAAAACAGGAGAGCACGCCGCCGCGTTATAGTAAATTTCAAGAAAAACTAAACTCTTGGGGATAATAGACCATCAATCAAGACGTGGCGTCCATCTTATCCAAAAACAGAGTTTTTTTAGCCTCCTGTATAATGATATGTTTTCCCACCCGGCCCATGTGTTGGAAGGCATAGCCCATCTTGTCTATCATGCTAAAGGCCTCATTAAATTTATTAACACCTTCGCTGTAGTCATAAAAGCTATCAATCCTACCCCTTTCAACAAATGATCTCATTTCATTGAGCGTATCTTCATCAACAATTGTTGCTATCAAATTCCAATTGATGTGTTCTTGCAAGAGTTGCATCCTGCTAGCTAATACATTGTTAGCCCAACTAAGAATTGTCTCAAATTCAGATTCAGTCCGTCCACCATATTGATTCCAGTTGCTCACCACCGTAACTCGTTGATCGGCAATGTCGTTTAATATTGGCATGACATTATAAGATGTGAAAAGACAGGCATAGGCGTATTTTATTTTGTTTCTGTCGTCACATTGCTGCATCAAGAACATAAACACGTTGCGGTCTATCGCTTCTGCTGGATTTTGCAATTCGAGCACATATTTCTTATGTTCTTCTAACGGCGCCGTTTTTCTGGTGTAGGTGTTGTCAAGATAAGAAAATAAGCCAACGTCTATTTGCTTGTCAACAATAGCATTAAGCGCATTCCAGTCATTGATTCCCATTTCGTATTCATTAAGGATTTTTGCATTATCCTCCGTAAATGGATTGTCAACTTTTCCCGTATCTCCTTGGTAATCAAACTGTATTATATTTCGGTTTAAAAATGGCCTTAGACGCAATGGGATGAAGTATAAGTCAACCTCCTCGGTAACCCATTCGCGAAATTCTTGGTCCGAAATTAATTTCGTTTCTTTGTCAGTCTCGTTTGCGTTTATAAATTGTGAAAGTCGATATTTCCCAATTTCTTCTTTTGTGTCATTGGGTATCATTGCCCATGCATCGGTGGTGTTAGAGAGAGAATGATATTCAGTCTGTGACGCATTTTCAATCCTTTTTTGAATGCTTGGATGAGAGTCCCATACATTTTCAAAATTAAGCCTTGACTCCGCTGCTTGCCCTAATGTTATGGGAGCAGTCAAACGCACTTTATCGTCAAACTGGTAAGCATATAGGTTTCCTACAATTTCACGGACGACATCGTACCCAGCCCAGTAGCTTTTAATCGTTTTCCCTTGTGCATGCAGGTTCTGTAGAAACTGTTCATACAAATTCTGGAATTGCGCTGTTATTTCAACTTTGCACAATGATGATATGAAGGCCTCCTTACCAGCGTTTTGGCAAGCATTGTCGTCGGCGTTAAATTCCATTTGACGTGAAAGTTTCATATAGGCACGTTGCACATTTTTATAAACGATGATATTAAGTTTTTTGACTATATTTGTTAACCAACGTACAACCCTGCCAGTGTTGCGAATCCAGCCACTACTGTCAGCTTGACATAATCTATTTACCCATTTCTCAAAAAAGTCGTCAGCATAGACTAAATTGTGAAGAATACTATTAACGATGTAAACTGTGGAGCCTACTTTCATACTGCCTTGTGCAAAATGACCGAACTCATGCCCGATAACAGCCTTCACCTCTTCCTTATCGGATGATTGAAACAGTCCGAGGCCGATTTCAAGATTTTTTCTGAGAGGTAAGAAAATGCTCCAAAAGCTGGTGTTATAAAACACACATGCATTGACTGCTGTAGTTAGATAGACGTGTTTGGGCATTTTGCACCCAGTCTTGGCAACCACATTTTCGATGCACTCAAACAACAGCGGTGCATCATCTTTTTCTACCTCAACACGGTCAGGATTTTCATTTTTTGAAAAGGAAAAAAGTGGTTTGATAAGATAAATTGCAAATAAGCCAGTAACACACCACATTGCAAGCAATAAAAATAGAATGAGTAAAAAGGCTCTGACGTCGCCGATATCGCTTGAAATAAACCCATTACATATCCAAATCGAGAATTTCAGAGCCGCCCAAATGAGTACGAAACCGCATCCGATGAGGAAAATGTAATAAATAATGAAGAACACAATTCTCCAGAGAACAGGTGCAACGCGTATGTTCTGATCCTTTTGCATATTTAACACAAATGATAAAAGAGTTGACTTTCAATTGTTTATGATGACGTGGATAAAAAAAACATTCCACGTCCTAAGGTACTATTTTACCCTCGATGTCTGTGCGGCGTGCCATGAGGCACGTCAACGCATCTACAAAAATACAAATACTTCTCCATTCCTCCAAACATTTTCTCCAAAAATCTCACCAGCCCCCCTGAAAAAATCAAGCAGGAGGGGCATGGGGGTTCCTCCTATTCTTCCTGTTTTCGCCAGGGGGAAGTGTTAAAAATGAAACTGGCTGATTTTGGAAAAAATGTGGTGTGAAATCTTGCGATTTTGGGTGTCCCATGGCGAAAACAGGACAACTATACGACATCATCACCAACCACTGCCACCCCTAATTTTTCGCATGTCCCATGGCGAAAACAGAAAGCTGTATGTCATCATCAAGGACGTGTTTGGTGACAGTATGCCCAGTCGCGACTGGTTCCTGCAACTAATGCGCATTAACGGGGTGACACAGAAGAAGAAGAAACATTTTTTATTCGATATTCTGCTTAAAAGTATCTGGATCGATATAAGAGATGATTGCTCCACCCACGAAACTAACTATTGATAGGACCCAAAACTTAATATTCATATCGTCGGTATAGTAATAATCCTGTGTTGCTAATATTACTATAAATAATATGTAGGAAAACGATGATAACACGCCACCCATAATCGCACTAACAACGTTGTGCTTCTGCGTAGAACGTGCCACCACAATTCCAGGGATTAAAAAGCTGAAAGCATGAAGAATTAGGGTTTTAAAGCTGCTAATAAATTCTGGTGCAAATATCACGATAATCACGTTGGTCACAGCAACAATGACACCCGCCATCAAACCAAAGGCTATTGCTCTTATATAGTATTTCATATCAAATGGCTTAATCTGGTAATTAATAGTTAATGCCAACTCTGTTAGGGATTTTCGGCAAGTTTCATGCAGGCACTATGTGGCGTGAATTGTTGCGCAACTGTGACTGCATTAAATCACGTTGCAAATATAAACATAATTTTTTAAATAAACAAGATTCTTTTAACCAAAGAGTTGAAAGCCCCACCCTTTACCTCCACTTTTCCGCCAACCACCCTCGTTAACCGCAATTTTGGCGACTTATTTTGCGATTTTACTGCTTCTTACTATGCCGATAATTAGCAAACAAGAAATGTCGCCAAGAGAATGTGTACTGCTTTCAGAAAGTGGACACGAAAAAAAATTTTTAATTTAATGTATTTTTAAAATTAGACATATTGAATAGATATTGTCATTTTGCATTTACAAAATTAGACATTTCTGCCATTTTCTGCAAATTTTCTTTTCCAGCAGTGGACACGTCATTGTTGATTCGCTGACGTTGAGCACGTTCCTTGCGTTTTCTCACGAACTTGGGCACTTCCGAGAGCTGTCGCTTGCTAAAAGTATCTTTGCGTTCGAGTTCTCCGCGGTTGTATCGTTTTCTATAATTTTCGGGCGTGTCATAGCCGATGGCCCAGCACGGCCGTTGCTTGTTATAGAATTGGACATACCGCTTGAGCGTCTCTTGGAAATCTGCCTTGTTGAGGCACTTATTGATTTTGAAATCGGTCATAAGCTCCTCTTTTATCCATCCGTTCAAGGCCTCGTTGACGGGGTTGTCTGTTGGTTTTCCCGCCCTGGACATCGACCTGACGATGTTTGTGTCCTTAATCAGCTCGTTATAGGCGATGGAAGAGTAAACAGAGCCTTGGTCAGTATGCAGCACTGTCGGCTGTCCGCCGTTGTCTCCCAGCAGGCTCACGACGTCTGCCAGACCGTCGATATACTGCATCCTCGCGCCTCTCTTGTCCGCGATTCGCCATGAGAGGATCTCCTTGGTGAAAACGTCAAAATAGAATGTCACCTCAAAGAAGAAGCAGTAATACTTGAACACTGTCATGTCTGACACGATCACCTGCCGTGGCCTGTCCACCTGGTCCCATGTGGAGAATATCAGGTTGGGGTATTTGTCCTTGACCTTACGAGGCTTGTAGTGCACGCGGTGCTTTGTCTCAGACTTGATGCCCAAATGCCTAAAGCACTTATATATAAAGTTGTCGCTCACGCTCACTTTCTTCGTCAGCCTCATGTATGCCGCCACCCATCTGTATCCGTGGCTTGGGTGCTCGTTATGGACTTCCTCAACCATCTTGATTTGCTTCTCCCTTGTGAGGTGGCTGGGGGCAGGAGTCCGCCCCTTCCATTTGTAATAGCCCGAGCGGCTTATCCCCATCAACTGGCAAATCTCTTTCACCGTATAGTCTTTTGACAGCATATCCACTATTTCGTATTCTTCGGACTTAAACGAACATACTCCATTTGACCAGACGCGTTCTGCTGGACGGTGTAGTTTTTTTTATCGCTCCACCTCTATGCGAAGCCTCAGGATTTCCCGTTTCAGCGCCTCCTCGCTTTTATCTACCCCTTCTGGGAACACATCCTTCAACTCGGCGTCAGCACGCGCCAGACCCGCCAGGCCGCCCTCATCGTACTGCCTGCACCAGTTCTTAAAGGCCGTGATGGAAACGCCATTCACAGCGCAGAAATCCGACATCTTGGAACTTCCACTTTTGTACTTGTGGATAAGAAACTCCTTTTGGAGTGGATTCAAATGTTTGCTCATAGTTTTGACCCTTTCCGGTGGCATGTAATTCAAGATTTTAGCCCTCTTGACTCAAGCGCTGTTGCTGTCCTCTTCAGTCGGGCTACGCCCTCCTTACGAGGGACAGCAACAAACTCAAACACGAAGGTAACTCTTTTTCATCACATTTCCACCATCCCGTGTCCACTTTTTAAGGAGCAACAAATGCAGCGAGAGACCGCCATGAGTGTGAGCGGCCTCTCGCTGATAATATTGCGGGGAAATGGTCAGATTACTCTGGGAGCATCACAACTTCCACCTTGTTGCCAGCGTTGTAAATCTCGCGTGCGAATGCAGCAATGGTCTCGGGGGTCTGTGACTCAACAGCCTGCCTATAACCCGTGTAGGTCTCGGTTCCATAGGTCATGTAGGTGCTGAGTTGCTGCAACCAGTAGCGGTTCTCCTTGACATTGGTGTCATAGTCCTTGAGCATCACTTCCTTGATTTCCTTGATAGAAATCGGGTTGATAGTCTTGCCAGCCTCAACCATTTCATCGTTCATGATTTTCAGAGCCAGATCGGACTTCTCGGGAGTGAAGGGGCAGTCGCCATAAATCATCGTGCAGACGTTGTCACCCTCGCGCGAAACATAGCCACCCGCGCTAGCGCTGTAGGCAGCACTGGCATCCTCACGAATCTTCTGGAGATAAACCTTGCCCAGAGCCTGTCCCAACATGCGAGCCTTAACGCTGTTTTCCATGCTGTAAGGCATCTGGGTCGAATACCAGTAGATGTTAGAGTTGGCCTTGGGTGTTTCCATCTTGCGAGTGAAGTGAGTCACCGTTTGTCCCGTGGGGTAGTCGCTGACGTTCTTCCAGCTGCTGGGTTCACCCTTCTTGGCAGGCAACGAGGCGATGTACTGCTCGATGAGCGGACGGATAGTGGCCTCGTCAAACGAACCGACAAAGATGAAGGTGTAGTTGGCAGCGTTGGCAGTGCGTTCCTTGGCAATTTGCAGGATACGGTCATAGTTGGCTTCCTTGAGGTTCTCGGCACCGAAGGGTGCGTCACGCCAATTGTGGTTACCCAAAATGTAAGACGCTGAATCCTGGAACACTGCCTCGGGCTGCAGGTCCTTGTTCTTGAGCACGGTCTCAAGCTGGCTCATCAGCGAGTTGTAACTCTTCTCATCCTTGCGGATGTCAGTGAAACGCAAGTAGGTCAGTTGGAACAGGGTCTCCAAATCCTTGACAGTGGACTGACCCGAAACCAAATCCTGATAGGTACTCATGCTGAGTTGCGCCGTTGCCTGCTTGCCAGCAAGAGCCTTGTCAAGCTCGGTGTTGGAGAACTCACCCAGACCACTCATGGCTGTGGCATAGCCCAACAGGTTGATGTTGGTATTATCCTCCTTGCCGTACAGCGACTTGCCACCACGCTGGATGGCCGACATCATGATTTCATTATCCTTGAAGTTGGTCTGCTTGAGCACGACGCGTGCACCGTTGCTCAATTCCAAGGTCTTGAAACCCAGTGCAGCATTCTCGGTCTCGCTGACAATCTTGCCAGGGGTCGGCAGCTTGCTGATGAGCGGCTCTTGCTTCACGTTGTCAACGTAAGGCTCGATGGGAACCTCCTGAGCGGCATCAATGGCAGCCTTGAGTGCAGCAGGAGCAGGATAGGTAGCACCGTCCTTCTCCTGATTGAAGTTCACAACCACCAGATTCTTGTCGGTGGTGCTGATGAGTTCGGGCAGCATCTGGTTAATCACATCCACAGGAATCATGGGCACAATCTGGCTCATGATTTGATAGGACTGCTCAATGCTGGGCATGGGTTCGTTGTCCAGATAGTTGCGGTAGTACTGACGTGCAAGTGCACCGTTAGGTATCTTGTTGCGTTCGTTGTACTGCTTTTCCAGCTGGCTCAGGTACTCTTCCTTGGCACGAGCATACTCGGTAGCCGTGAAGCCATGCTTAGCGGCACGCAGAGCCTCGGTAACCATGGCTTGGGTAGCCTCGATGGTCTTGCCCTCCTTGGGCATACCATAGAGTTCAAAGGCATCCTTGGTGTTGGCATAGATGTACTCGCCATCACCAGCCTGTGCCTGAATGAACGGGCAATCGGCTTCTTGTGCCTTCTCAGCCAGACGCTGGTTGAGCATGGTGCCAATCATGTCCTTGGCATAGTCATAGATGAGATAATCCATTGTTGACTTTTCGGCCTTGGTAACAGCGTCATGCTTGAACATAACCATGATGACACCGTATTGTTGCTCCTTGTCCTTATCAACCACAATGATGGCATCCTCGTTGTCGGGAACGGGCTCGTCAACCACTTGGGCAGCGTTGGCAGGCAACACGATACCACTGAAGAGTTCTTTAATCTTGCCCTCGATGCGGTCCACATCGATGTCACCCACGATAACCAGAGCCTGGTTGTCGGGACGATACCACTTGTGATAATAGTCACGCAACTCCTTGTACTTGAAGTTGTCCACCACACTCATCAGACCGATGGGCATGCGGCGGCCAAACTTAGAGCCTGGATAGAGCGTTTCAAGGTTGCGTTCCAGCATGCGTTGCGAGGCACTGCTGCGCAGACGCCACTCCTCATGAATCACACCACGCTCCTTGTCAATCTCCTCGTCCTCGAGCAACAAGCCGTTGCTCCAATCCTTGAGGATGAGCAGACAAGAATCGATTGCACTCTGGCGAGTGCTGGGCACATTGTCGATGTTATAAACCGTCTCGGCAATGCTCGTGTAGGCATTCAAGTCACGGCCAAAGGCGACACCCAGCGAGCGGGTGTAGTCGATGATGCTCTTGCCCTCGCCATTGAAATGCTCACTGCCGTTGAACGCCATGTGCTCCAGGAAGTGTGCCAGACCACGCTGGCTCTCTTCCTCCTGCAACGAGCCCACACGCTGGGCAATGTAGAAGTTCACACGGTGTTCAGGATAATCGTTGTGGCGGATGTAATAGGTCAAACCGTTGTCCAGCTTGCCGATGCGCACAGCGTCGTCCACGGGAATGGGCGGCATCTGCATTTGCATCTCGGGCTGCTGTTGCGCCACGCCACACAGTGCTGTCACTGCAACAAACAATGTGGCAAATAGATGTTTGATTTTCATTTTGTTGATAAAACTAGTTTTACAGAATGGTTAATATAATATTTGTTGTTTAATCGTTAGACGTGAGAACCACTTGTTTTGTTTCAACTGTCGAGGTTAAAAAAACAAAAAAAGATGTTCAAGGCAACAAAGGTAATGTATTTTTTCAGATAATGTGCTGTTTCAGGCTGTGAATTAGATTTTTTTTGCATAACAATATAAAAATTCATAATGCATGATGGAGATGCGAGAAGTTTTCACTTGCGATGAAATGGCACGAAAAGTAAAAGGTAAAGCCTAAAAAAAAGGCTACTGCACGATGCGGTAGTCGGCGATGCTGCCGTCGTGGAAGTTCACACCGATTTTGAACAACTGCTTGCCGCTCATGGCGTAAGGTTCGGCGTAGCCTTGCTTGTCAATTTGAGCCAAGGCCTCGTTAACACTGCCGTCAAGCTTTAACTCCATGATATAAACGTAGTTGTCGGTCTCGATGACCACATCACAGCGGCCGCGGCTGTTGTGCCGCTCGACACGCACGTACAGACCCATCATCATCAGGATGACAAACAGCGTGTTGTGGAAATACAATTCCTTGTCGCCCATGATTTGGTAGTCAAGGTTGGCATACAACGTCTGCAACCGCTGCATGAACTGCTCGGCATCACCCTGATAGACGTCATTGACAAATTCCTCCACATCAAATGGCGAGCTTTCCTTATCCCTGTTTGCAAGA
>Ga0181612_152571_pt1 | contig 30205 bp, 15 predicted proteins | sample HoacroProtozoa21_FD_119630 | JGI IMG/M metagenome (GOLD analysis project Ga0181612, IMG submission 119630) | Hoatzin crop microbial communities from Cojedes, Venezuel. Combined Assembly of Gp0051906, Gp0051904, Gp0051908 | reverse complement strand
TGTTTCTGAATGGGGCGTGTGTGTTCCCCTGCCCTTGGGCTGCTGGAAACACAGAGCACCACGCAGGGCAGAGAGTCACAGAATCACAGAATAGTAGGGGTTGGAAGGGACCTCTGTGGGTCATCTAGTCCAATCTCCCTGCCGAAGCAGGGTCACCTACAGCAAGCTGCACAGGATCTTGTCCAGGCGGGTCTTGAATATCTCCAGAGAAGGAGACTCCACAACCTCCCTGGGCAGCCTGTTCCAGGGCTCCGTCACCCTCAGAGGGAAAATATAATAACAGACTCCTGCCAGTGTAATTAGTGATAGGACATTAATTTAGGATCTGGATAACCCTGGTTCCAACCCCATCTCCACAACAGATACCTGGGCTCTTTGGATGGCATGTCCTTAGCTCCAAAGGACTGAAGTCAGACAGTGAAGTTCTGCTAAGTCTCTGAGCCTGTATTCTATCAGCTTAAAATTAGCTTATCTGAATGTTTTAGTTTATTGCACCTTGAGTATCCCTGACTGTAAATCAGGTGTAACAGCACTGTTAGTCTTAACCTTGTGTGAGAATAAACATAGGTGACAAGGTTCCCAGCACTGGGATGGATGGAGTTGCCTAAGTCCCTAAGACAGTAAGCCAGTCCTGACGGGTTACATATTCCACATCTGCCGTATTTCTGGAATCAGCATCTATTGGAAACTGTGAATGAACAAAACTAACTTGAGAAGCTGTGTTGCCTTTAATGAAGTTTCAAATATACTAACACCACGACTATCTTCCAAATTAAAAGAACATAAATTAACAACTTTCTGCGGGAGAGACGCTACCAGAGCAACACATTCTTGGTTCAGTACCAGGGCTCACAATTGTCTTCATGTCATAAAGTGCTACTTACTGCGTGAGTAGTGTAATATAAACACAAGTCAAGTATTTACCAGTTCCAGTATACTGATGTGAACGGATACTTGCCTACATAGAAATCATGTCAGATTGCACCAAGCTGTGATTTTTGTATCAGTTTAGCCCCACCAGTATAACAAGGTGCATGGATCTTTTTGTGTAAGATTAAACGTAATATATCAGTCTAGGTCACACCGGCAAGGTGCAAACGCCTACAAACACAGTGGATTTGGTTTCAAGCAAACATCATTCATCAAAAGTAGCCACGCTACTAAGTGAACTGTTTTTTTTGAACTGGCTCTAGTTAAAATCGTGCAGTGTCTGCACTTGAACAAAGGGATGCTGGAAGCAGGCATACAGATCAAACAGATGCAACCATTTCTTTGAATATTTAGTCTTACTTTTATTTCTTCAGCACTTTTCAAGATTAACTCTGAAAGCTACAGTACCTACAGAAGTCTAAGATGTCATAGTCTTTACAATTTTACAGAGACTATTTCGAGAAGAACATCATTAAAACTTTACCAGAGTTTCAGGATGCTTTATACCAGTTTTAACTTCCAATGCTGCTGGACACTGCCTGAAGACATTTTTTTTTCCTTTATTAATGAACATACGTGACATATGTAAAGGTGAGCCATGTCAAGGTGTATAACGAGATATACATAGAAGAACTTTTCAAGACAAGCTAGGCTGAGACTTCCACTCTTGCTCACCAGACCAGCTTAAATGAATAATTAATGAATAATTAATGCTTTCTTAAACTCGTTTGGGCTTCCAATAAGACAAATCAATGTTTCATTAAATATCCAGTTTATCCAGAGTAGCTGACTGGGAAGTCCAGGTTACATTGTTGTGGGTGGAGGTTGGGAAGAGGGGAGCAAAGAAAAAGAAAACCACAATAGCACCTGCCTCCATGAGGAAGAGTCTTTGCCACCTGAGTATTGCTTTGGGCTAACATCACTCCATAGACTATCACCATGATTTTTGTCATTGCTTACATTCCCTTGTGAATCATGCAATGTTGATGTTGTTAAATTTTGCAACTGCACTATACTGATGTAAATGCAAAGCAACTGTACCAGCTTCAGAGCACTCTTTACTGCATTTTATCAAAACATCTCAAAATAATCCCAGATCTGCAAAGAAAAGACACAATTAAAAAGAGATAGAAAAGACCAACAACAACCCAATGTTCATATGAGAAACCTGAGGCACTTTGAGCAAAATGAAGGAATTAATTTGTTGTGCAAAGTTTAATACTGTCCTGTCAGTTGTGCTTTACATGGAGCGGGTATCGTTGGACAAAGGTTCAACAGCAATTATACATTTTGCTGCATCAGCCAGAAAAAGGACCTCAGTACTCATACCTAACCCTTCTGAAACAGAAACTACAGCAACTACCTGAAGCGTAAAGGTTGTTGAATAAAACAAGTAAAATAAATACTGCAGCCTTGCTCATTGATGATTCTCTCCCCTAACACAGAATTGCTGGGAAACCAGAGACTCAAGCGAAGTGACTCTTAGCTGCAGATTCCTGCTGGCAAGACTCCACGGCTCTGCTGCAAGCCACAGAACACTTCGCGTTTTTATTGGAAGTCAGAAAGAAGCTTCTGGGAAACGCCTTGATATGTGTATGCTGCAAAGCAGAGGTCACAGCAAAATAGGCTGGGTTCAGTTCTGTGCTAAATTGGAGTAAAAAGTGGCTTTCTCTAAATTTAAACAGGAGGAGGATATGGGCTAGTGTTCTTCTAAAAGCAAATTTTTTTAGTTTTCATATTTGCATGTCTACCTTCACAAATAAACTTGGACTTAATGCTCAGTCAACTCTAACCACGTTGTAGCAGGTGTAACTTCAAACTTCATGCTAGGATATACACTTTCTATGATGTCTAGCTCCACAACCTCTGCGCAGGTTTGCATAGCACAGAGAACACGCTGTGCCCATAGCAGCATCGGCAAGGGGACTCTTGGGATTTCACAGCTGTGTCCTTTATATCTTAAAAGCACAGCTGAATACAGACAGCACACTCCAAAATGTTAACTTTCAATTGGCTGCTGTGGTTTTTTTGACTTGAAAACTGAACTATTAAGAAAGAAAAATAAAGCAAAAATTTAATGGCATGAAACTATCGTGTGGGTTTTTGCTACCCTGGCTGAAATTCCCTCGCTCCTTTCTGCCTCCGGGGACGAAGGTGAGATGACTGTGCTAGAGACTGCCCAGGCACTACATGCGACCACAGCTTCCTACAGGCAGCAGCGCGCTCTGCCTTCTCTCTCTGCAATACCCGATATGCCTTCGGAGAGCATTTCTTAAATTCACTTAAAGGATTTGCAGGTCAAAACAAGGGTTTTGAAACTGAAATCCCCCAGTCCCTGATGCTGCCAAGCGGCTGTACTGTTACTGTCACTCCAGCTGGGCAGCCGCGTGCCTGGGGCAGGACAGCGGCAGGCAGGCACCGGGCACAGGACGGCGAGCTGTGAAAAACGCTATTCTGGGATGAAGGCACTACAGACAAGCCAGAGAAGCAAGTTCAGGAACCAGATCCAGCTTATCACTTCCTCTCCGTGCTCTCTTTGTGAAGAAGCAGTAGTTTTCTCCTGTCCTTTGTGTTTCTCGCAGAGGTGAACATCTGTAACCTCTGGTTTGTAAAGCCTGTCTGCCTATAGCCCGTACAGTCTCCAAGGAATTCCTCCTCCATAAAAGCCCAACACAGTGGAGCCTTGAGGAGTTACTGGAATAGCTATTAAAAAGAAGGGATGCAAAATGCAGTGTCATTTTGCTTATCTGCACACCCAGTTCTTGAATCTTAAATCTGTAAGAATCCTATCAGCTAAGGTGACCAAACAGTGACTGAGACCGAAATCAAACCTCCCAGCTGTCAGGGACAGATAAAGTCACTAGTCACGCGTATCAGACAGGGATCCTCAGGAATTCCAGAATATATCCTGGAAGGAGGCACTCCTATAAAGAGATGCTAGTGAGCTGCATGCCCACAAATGTATGAAAAAGCCTAAGGCAAAATCCTAGACTGTAGCTTGCTCATACTATTGCCATTCAAATCATATCTGAAGAATCATTTTAAAACTCGCTTTCTGTAAATTTATCTGTACTACTCCTACAGTGTGCCAATTTGTCTTAAATATGTCAACATATAACCAGAGTAGCTATTTTTTAAAAAGTCAGGAAAAGAAAATCTTAAACTTGTAGTTGTTTGCCGCAATTTTTAAATGTTTTCTGATATTCTCCATAAAAGTATTGTTATTTTCCCCTTACAATCAGACTGCTGCTGAAACCAGCAGACGCAAATGGGACCACAGTGGCACTCCGAACCCGCAGGACAGCATTGCTTTCGGCACTGTAGCAGCTCACGCCCCAGCCACAGGGACACATGGGACACACACACACACACACACACGTGTGAGAGCACACTAGCTGAGCAACGCGCACTGACCGGGCAAGGCACCAACAGCTCTGCCCCGTGTTAACTCACACGCCTTCTCTCGGGGTGTTGGTGGGATGAAAGTTAAGGCTTAGCCAGCAGGATGGCGCAGGCAAGAAGGCTGGGTTATGTGAGAAAGCCATGTAAAGATGGACAGCCCAACCCACGTCTGTTCTGGTTTATATCCGGAAAGTACTACTAATCCCCCAGGCCTCTGGCTCTGGTTTTATTCTCCACTTACTTAAAAAAGAGAAGACCTAAGAAAAACTGACACTTCTCTTCTGTATCCTATTCAATTACCACCATAATGTATGCTTCTGAGCCTCAGTTCTTCAGCCACAATAAGTACACCAGAGGTATCCATTCTCAAAACAGCATCTCCTGGCCAGCTGTGGGGCTGACTACAACACAGTAAGCACCGGTCTGTGTCAGTTCTCCCCCCGCACCCCTCGGCAGGTGCTGCACCAACTCAGAGGCTTTCACTCGACACTGAACAGGGGACAAGGCACATGTCCAGCCGAGACACGGGGTGCACTGCTATCTTCAGAAACAGAATCTTTAAAAACAAAAGGAAGTTATGACGACATTAACAAGTGGAACTAGTTAAATTCGGATGACAGGCTAGGGCAGTTCATAAGAAAGGCAGTTAAGAAAATGTTGTAGGTAAAGATAGCAAATGCTTCATTTGCATGAAAAAAGAATGGAGCAATTTCAACATCAGAAATCAAATTTTTAAAAGAAAAGATGAAATATATACTGGTTTTTAGTCAGAAAGCCAGTATTTAAATACTTTCCTAAATATTTGTAAGTGTGCATACCACCAGCATAAAGCTGATGCAGCTAACAGAACGAAACAAAATATTTAGAGAGTCAAGTGTCAGGTAATAACCTGAAATATTAAGAACTGTAGCTTGAACTCAAAGTGAGAATGCTCCTATGTTACACTTACAAACCAAACTAAAAACCTTTGTGCCACATACATGTAAAAAGGCTAGGAAATAATGATCTTTAAAAAAAAACAAGGAAAAAATCACATTTGTTTCCTAGTTTCAGAGCACAACTGCAAACATGCTTTTCTGCATTTTGCCTGTCATTTCCTACCCTCCTCCCCCCCCTCTTCTGTTACCTAGAGCTTTGATACTGCAATCAATTCCCCACAGAACAGCCTGCAAGATCAGGGCCTAAGGCCTCAGCCACACGAAGATTTAGGCAAAGGAATGATTAAGTGAAGCATTTAACATCAGCACCTGCTTGATCCTATCTGAAAAGTGACTATCTTCTCCAGCAAACACAAAATGTCTGTGTGCTAGAATGAACCCGTGATTGTTCTGTGATTAAAATGCATGTGCTTGACGGATCCAGTTTGCCACGCTTTTTATAGCGATGGAGGAATTAAGAAAATATGGTTCCATTTACAGAGTTACAACCTTACCTGGACTCACTGAGGATTACAGCACAGATTCTGATCTCCTGTACCTTTCGCATTCAATTTTCACAATTTCTCAGTGACAAGGCATAAATCTAACTGGGTTTTAACAGGCATTTATGCCTGACTACCTGGGCACCTTGGGATGTTCTAGTCTTGCTTCAAACCCACCAGGAGCCTGAGCACCTTCTCGGTTTGTCAAGTACACACACACTTCACTGCTAACTCAGCTCTACAGTCCAGTTCAACTGTAGCAATGCTACTGACGCTGCTCTCACTGCAAAAGCATCAGAGCCTATTTAGAAGGATCTGTCATTCTCCGAAACAGCAGCAGTACTATCCTTCATTTGCTGAGCAACAACAGCTTTCACCGTGTCTGTCCATGCATCTTTGCCCTTGGTTGCTTGGTAGGTGAACAAGAGCCCATTCTATAGCACCATCTATACCGCAGAAACAAAATGACTTGACAAAATTATTCCATTTATATTTGTTACATGGCATATCTTACATGGCAATTACTGTTTAAGAAAAATTATAATCCTTTCAAGGAAGAGTCATGAACAGCTTGTTAACTGAGTATGATCAGGAGTTGCTTGAAGCTCAAACAGGGAAAGCAACAGGCAGTTTTAAAACTATTTTCAGTAATGAAAAGGCACTAATCTTACACTGAAGTACGCAGCAAGCTAAGACATGCTGTGAAACAGATGATGTTGAAACAAATGTTGACTAAGCTAAGCCAGTCTTTGAATCAAAAACTGCATTACTCAACATGATTGTTAACAGATGGATTACTGATTAGTGGTTAGCAAAGCAAAGGGAAGAAGCACAAAGTTAATTTAGTCTGCCATATTTCTACATTAGCACAGAGTAATTTTTCATGAAACAGAGGAGGATACAAATTAGGTGATAAAAGGTAGTGAACTGGGACTGTCTTATCTCATGTTGTGAGAATGCCCTTGTTGATCTTCATCACACCTGCAAATGTTCTCTGTTTACTTACACAAACGACTTACGAAGGGACAGTATTTCAAGATAATCAATTTATCCTTCCAAACTCCTTACTGAAGGGTTGGAGGATCATGCTAAGCACATGTTTCTCACACCTAACATCCACAAGTCTGTAACATGTAGCTACTACTTATCAGCCTTGTAAGTGGTAAAATAATTTTGTTTGAGTTATGCCTTCGATGCACCCACCATACACAAGAAGATCCCATCACTGTTTCAGAAAAGTATTTTGTTTTGTCTTTTTTTTGTACCATAGAACAGGGGTAATAAGAAATTCAAGAGCTCCTAAGGGTACTCTGAGCAACCATCTCATACACATCACTTGAAGTCTGTACCAAAACCTCACTCCAAACAACGAATAAACAGAAATGTCAAATCATTCACCGCAAACCCTCAAGGATCCTCAAGGCTGCACAAAAGCAAGTTGCTGAAGTTAGCAGAAAAAGCAGTTGCTTTTTCCAGACAGCACAGAAATTCTGGCTTAGTGATGAGGGGTGGTCACCCATAACAGCACTCAAATCTCCAACAGGCCTCTTTGCTACCTTCACAACAACCCGTGTGGGGATTTCAGTCAGCAGCAACACACTCTTAAGGAGAGTTCCCCTACACTTCTTTTTTTGAGGCTGCCAAAAGCATTCCATGCAGTAATAGGAATTAAATTCCCTTTTGAGGTAAGTCAATATAAAAATGCTAATTTTAAAAACCAGTGCTCCTGCTGATTACCCTGAGATTATCTGAGGAGGACCACTGACCTATTTAAGACAGTGGTCTCCCAGATACCTTTTGGTATCTTTGTGATGATGTATCATTGCTGCAGCTTGAGATGTGTATGGAAAATAAGGGAAAGCCTGCACAGGAAAAGGTCATAAAGTTCTTTCAGAACAGAATCTGTAGTAAAATCTCCCCTCAGTTACCACCAGCCATGTCACCAAGGGTTTTGTACAAGACCCTTGCAGAGACCTGTCCTCATCCATTGTTTCTGAGCCATGTCCCCCTGTCCTGGTTTTGGCTGGGACAGAGTTAATTTCCTTCCCAGAAGCTAGTGTATTTTGGATTTAGTACAAGTAGAATGTTGATAACACTGATGTTTTCAGTTGTCCCTATGAAATCAAGGACCTCTTTCCAGGCTCCCCTATTCAGCTAATGAGCAGGTGTGCAGGAGCTGGGAGGGAGCACAGCCAAGCAGGCAGCCCAAGCTGGCCAGTGGAAATATTCCATACCATGGAGGGCATGCTCAGTTTGTCAGTGGGGGTATTGGCTGGGAGGCAGAAATCCTCGTTTTTTTTATCCTCTGTTCCATGAGTTCAAAACCTCTCCTCTCTGGGAGTTCAGACTTCTCTGTTAGTTCAGACTTTTTCGGGAGCTTTGCGAAATTCGCAAAATCTGCGAGTTCCAGGTTCCGTGATCACTGCTGAGGGACTGACTGCGAATCGGTCATCGGGGGGCGAGAAAATTGTTATGTATACAGTATTATTTGCATATTCATTATTATAATTTTTGTTACATATAGTTTGGTTTGCATATTCATTTTTATCAGTAGTAGTTGTAGTCATTCCTTTGTTGTCCTAGTAAACTGTCTTTCTCTCAACCCATGAGTTTCACCTTTTGTCCATTTCTCCTCCCCATCCCACTGGGGGAAGGGGACAAGTGAGTGAGCCCCTGCCTAGTGCTTAGTTGTCGGCTGCTGGGTTAAACCACAATGCTGTCTGAACATACCAGCACACTAAGAAAAGGCTTGGTTCAGCCCTTCCAATGTGTCTCTGTAGCCATCATCATGACCACAAAAGACCCCACAGTGACAACCTTCCCTATCAAGATCAGTTTGGTAAGAGGACAAGTGAGGGGAAGGAGCAGGAGAGGCAGATCCCCTGCTCACACACAGTGCCACAAACCCGAGCTATAATTTCAGCTTGTCAACTGAGCCGAAAGTAGCTTTGCACATATACAGAAAACTATGAAGGGAGACCTTCCCACAGTGCATGAATAGTTGGCTGCACTTAAATGATTGAAAAGAAATGGGACTGTATCGTTCATACACAGAAGCTGAGGGTAAATATCATCTGAGGAAGGAAAAAATACAAGGTCTAACCAGAAAGGCTATACCAAATATATAGCTGTAAAGACTGCATTTTCAGTTTCCAAAATTTGCCAATCCTGTCCTGTTTCTGAAGTGACTTTTTGTAGTAGACTCTCATAAATAAGGCAGATTTATTACTAAGAACAGCTAAACCAAACTGTTAAATGATGACTTCACACAGAGGGAGGCTCTGCTTCCTGTTCTGTCCAACTCCTAGCACCAGACAGATGTACTTTCTTCTGGTCTGGAGCTTCTTAAAGGTTCACTCACCCTCCAGCTGTTGATGCAAAGAGACATCCTGTGTAGGGAATTTATCAGAAAGAGGTTGGATGGTTTTGAAAATTCTAATACTTGAAACTCTAAAAATATTTTTGCGCTTTGTCCTCTCCTGTTACAGTGTCTAATGTTTTTCCCACAGCTCACTATGTTGTGATCTTACAGAGATTTTCCTCCCATTTTTAATTTGAGCATTTTTTTCACTGTGTCCTAGAAACTACAGGCTGAAGCCACTTGAAGTTTGTCATTGTCCCTGTGGTCTTTCTCTCTCAGCTAAACATTTTTAAAAGACTGATTTTCCTGTAAATAAATTTGCCATCTTATTTTCATCATAGGTTCCAAAACGTATCTTGGGAAAGCTGCTCGTGATTTTCCCCTGCTTAGGTTTCTTCATGAGACACAAAATCATGCCCACTAAAAGGGTTCATGATAATTAATATGCATGGAAATTTTCACTCAGATATGTAGTGACTTGTCAGTGGCATGAGGAGAAATTTGTGCCCTTGCTGTCCTACTGCCTTCTGTCATGTTGGGGTTTTTTTACGCCTGATGAATTTACATCAGGATTTTATTGTTTTCACTCTTACATACATGCCTACTGTACACTTAATAAAATGTTGCATTTACAGGCACTTTAAAAGCACAGCTCAAACCTCTTCTACACTGTTCCTGATAGAGAGCTCGTACTGCTTAGTTTCAGAAATGCAAAAATCAATGCATCAGGACTTCCAGCTATATTACTCCTTTCTTTGGAGTAGTCATTGAGAATTCAGGCACCACCTTCTTAACCACGGTAATTGTGAGGTCCTAAGTCTCTTGGTTCACAACAGCAAGAAATACTTTCCCAAACTCTTTTTTGCAAAGAAAATTTCATTTGACATCAATACCGTCAGATCAACATCACTTTTCAATGTTATTTTTGTAAACGTTAAGACCAGCACATGTCAGACAAGTGTCAAAAACAGACTGTGAAGCTGTGGCAGGAACCAGGGTAAGCTCTTTATCTGAATGGAAAAAAGCAAGCACCAGTTTTTGCATGCTTCTGGTGCTCTCTGGTAAGGTGGTAAACAGGAAGATAGTCTGCTTTCACAGAGGTTTTATTCTCTCAGCTTTAATGTGAGGGTAGCGCCTGGCCACTAAAATCCATGGAGATCTTGTATCAAGCTGGAGAATATCCTTATATGTTCTAGTGAAATTCAGCACTTAACAAAAAGTAATCACTCCACCACGGAAAACTTCCCAGTAGGCTAGTAAATATTATCCCAGTGTCACATATTAAGAAACTAAGGCAGAAATATCAGACACTAAATTTCCAGTACTGGCTTCTGAGAAATGGGGTTGGAGGGCTATCTTTGGTGCTCAGGTGTTAACCCTCCAAAATGTGGCTTCTGTTTTCCCTCCTTACGGGAACTTGCTTGTGAGTGTTCAGTATTTATGACAATCAGGTGGAGAAATGCAGGAAGCAAATTAAGGGCTGAAAAGTCAAGAATATAAATGGCTCTCCTCAGGGCACAGTGCAGAGAGTCAGAGCCTGACAGCAGATCCTGGCCACTGGCCTATGCTTATTCTTGGCCAAAAGCCACCTTGGCTGGCTCAGCTGCAAAGCTCCTGTTGGGGAGTGTGTAGTAGCCACAGTGCTATTGCTGATAGTCTGAAAAGCAACATTACCCATGGCTATGGACAGTTCATGCAGGACGCTGGGGATCTTGGCCAGGAACCGCAGCCCCACAGCAGTAGTAAATGACTGAGAAAGAGCCTTTATCTTCAGGAAAACTAAGTGACAACCTTCTTCATGGCAGTTACTTTGCGTGATTACTCTCTGGGCTAGGAATGGCGTAGAGCTGCATTGCATAAATTATCTGCCAGCTGAGATTAGCTCTTCCATTGTCTCCTTGCTCCTCCTTGTCTTCTCATCTCCTCAATCTCTTTAGAGGATGGAAGACAGCAGGCAGAGATTCTGGAGTCACAGTACCACTCTGCCATCCCAAACAACAGAAAAGAGATTAAACAAGCTAATACATACAGAGGATGTTCCAGCTGCTCTCCTGACAGATTTTCTGAATTCTAACTGAACTCATCATATAATACCTACAGCAGGTTTTCTGCAATAGTCACTGAACAATGACTGTTACCACATAGGAGAACTGCAGCCGTTCTCACAGAGAACGGTTTTGTTTCACATCCTCTAGCTGACCGAAATCGAAATTCTGCTGCCCTCTAGTACTGCCCATGGAGGGACACCAAATACAGTACATGAGGTCACCACAATCTTTCTTGGGCAGCATCACTTAGTATGCACCTCGGCACACCGTTTTCACCCAGACAAGATTGTGGATGACCAGCATTTGGGAATGCAGAGCTCTATCTACAGGTTAACCGTAGGAAAGTGCTGAGAAGGTGGGGGGGTTGTCATGTTCTCCATTTGTAACAAATGGGAAACTCTTGAAGTAAACTCTAAATCACAAGTTTCTCTGTTCTTTTCTTTGACTTGCCTTTAAGATTTAAAAGGCCAGTGCTAACAGTGCTCACAGCTGTCTTCTGTGAGCTGAACCAAAATCATCAACTCAAACCACCAAGGCCACTGGAAAGCTATAGGATGAGTTTAGTTCTTACTGACACACTCTGTTTCAGCTGGCATTCTACTCTGAAAAGTTTCTTGTACTATTGTGCCACCCAGACACATGCAGCCATGGAAATAAAATCCACATTAGCGTAACTCCCTTAATTAATGTTCTAAACTCTATAATCCTAGTTTACTAAACCAAATGTTGGGCTAAGTTCAACCACTGGGCCAGTCCAAACTAGCAAGTATGAATTGTTTGAAGCGATGACTTAAATTATCTTAATTTAAAATGTGAATAAAGTCTGTAGACTTTCCTCTCTGCAACAACCTTCATTTGCTTATGGTTTTCTTTGAATATGCCATTACATGAGTAGAAGCATTATTTATTTCCCAGCCCATCTTCTCAGCACTGTCAGAACATCAAGCTAATTCTCATACACATGTGCATTTCTGCAAGCTTACAATCTGCAAGAGCGTGACAAATTCTGCATTCCACACAGCAGAGTTTGGGTCTTTTTTCTGTTGGTTGCTATGCATAACCACATTGTAATATTTAACTATGTAACAGTATTACATTGACAGTCAAGTTGATTTTTCTATTCCAAACATTCTTCAACAAAAATTTTAATTCCTCAGATGCCTGAAGCTGAGAGATGTCATAAATCTGTGTCAAAATGTTCTCTAAATAGAGACCTTCAAAGAAATGCTGCCACAGGTGTGAACTACTTCCTTTCAAGTACATCTACCAACAATCTCAATCCTAGAGTTAGTCTGAGAAACCGACTCTCAAGATATTTTTAAATATATTTTCATAACAGAAATCATATCTCAGCTCAAGAGAGAATTTTTAGAGAGAAAAACATCCTAGTGACATTTTTCATTTGGCAGCCATCTGGATTTCTTCAAGAATCTGAATTCTGCTTGGGAGTATTTATTTCTTCTGTTTTTCAGCAGTCAGCACTGACCCTCCAGCTGTTGAAATGTTGTCCACATAGTAGGATGAACAATTTTAACTCCTCAATGCCATCAACACACAGTAATGAGATGCATTATATGAACCCTCAAACAGCCACGTTGCAACATCAGTTAGTTCCAGTACATCAGGGTATAGTGTATCACCTCTGTGTAGTGACATGTATTTGTTCAAGCGTTATTTTTTTGGACTAAAACTGTCAGTCTGTCATTTCTTAACTGATTACCCAGTCTTCCTGGGCAGGTCTCCCAGAGCGTGTAGTCTTGTCTGTACTGTGATTAAGAAAATGTAGAATAAGAATACTTGGTGGTGTGGGGTGGTTGGGTAGTTTTTTTGTTTTGTTTTTAATGGTAAAGTAGTGTCAGCTGAATGTTCAAATTCTAGGAAAACAAACTCGGCTATCTCAGATCACTAGTTCATTTCTGCAATGTATTCTGAAGAAAATGTTGCTTTCTTTATAAAAATGGTAAGTCGCCTTCCCTTATTTTAGTGGCGTTCTCAATGGATTAGTAAGATACATTATTTTTAAATCAGAACTTGCTTCCTGAGGCTTACACTTGCCACCCCAGCCCTCTGCAAAGAGGAAATGGTAGTGCCTAGTTCGGCACAACAGAGCAGCATAGCAACAAAATGGAAGGAAAGATGACAATGCGTTGAGATTTGAGTACCATGCGCCCATACAGAAGCACTCTTGAAAGCTGTTGCCAAAGGGGAAGGAAGGAACTGAGGAACAACCACAAGATGCCACATTACCAAGGTGAAGCTCACAATGTCATCTGAGCCAAATCAAGAGCTTCAAAGAGGTATTCACAGTAGTTGTGAAAGCAGCTATTGCCACCGGATCCTAAGTGACTAGCAAACAAATCAAAGTAAGATATTAAGGAGAGGTAGCAGCATAGTCTCTGACTTGATCTGACTATTTTTCAAGAGTATCTGCAGGATTATACTTCCTACATACAAAGGAACAAACACCAGAACACAGTTCCAGTTTCTGCATTCAAAAATGGAAACCTGCTTTCCAGGCAAAGCCAGAGGAGCTTATTCCTTCTGTTCCCATTGTAATCATAACAGTGACTCTCCCTTTTCTTGTGGATTCCCGGTGACCTTCTGCTGTGAATATACACTGATTTTCACACCACCTGTTCGTACTGGCTAGCACCAACATAGCTGGGTTAGGCACAACCTCAGGAATGTGTTCTATATACATGCGAACCATTTAGCATTGTACAGCTGTGCCATATAGTGCCAGGACAGTGCTAACAGTTGTGACTTTCTGGGAACACTTATCCAATTTAAATTAAGACCTTACTGGCAAGTAGTCCTAATAGCCTCTAGCAAGAGTTTAAGAAAGTAACCAATAAATATGTTTATGAGAGAATGGAATGTCACTGAGCAGCGGCACTCATGACAGTAAGCTGTACTGGGATTTATAAAAGAGAAACCATTTAGGGTGTGATTTGTGTGGTTGGCTTAAATAGCTAAAAAAAAAAACCAACACATTCCATTATGCAAAATACTCTTTCACTTTGCAGTCAGCATAACTGGAAGTATAGCTTGTGGCAGAAGTCGGCGTTGCCTCACACTGCATCCGTCCTCTCCCAAGCTGCAGGCAAATGTTTTGCTATTCATTCTTGTTCCATTAGACTCTAATTGCACTGAAGTCCATCTGTTTAACATACGATGTGAAGACTTATTTAACTGTTTGCAATTGATTTACTTATATCAAAGTAGCACCTGGAAATTCCAGTGAAGATTTAAATCTCATTGTGCTTATTACTGTGCAAATACCTTACAAGGAATGGACCCTGTAATCCCAAAATTTACACCTGAAATAAGCAGGCTACACATAGAGTAGCAGGAGTAACAGTGCAGTGAAGTGAAACCATTTCGTCAAGGTGATACAGCAAACATGTCTTGGTTAGTTTCTTGATTCAGCCACACATACTGCCAGTAACTTTCTGAAATTGAAAATATGATGCCCAGTTGCAGTTAATGACTGAAAATGGTGGCATTCTCATGTCATTATCCATTAATATCAGTCACTCTGGTTATCAAAATGGCTCAGCAGGAAATGAAGCTTACAGAGTAAGCTCCTCCATCTGTAAAAGAAAGTTCTTTGGAGAAAGGAAAGCCAAACTATCCATTTATGATATCAGTGAATCAGAAAGAACATTTGCTGATAGTGTGTTTTAAAATTTGCACGTTTCTCCACAGACCTATGGTAAGAAAATTATAGAAGTCAAGAACTTCATTCTCCATTGTGTTTTTCTTTATGTGAGCTCTGTGAAACAACATTAGGGAATAAAATCTATGGTGCTTTAAATGACACTTTGATGAAACCACTGAAGTGTGAAAGGTCTGCTTTCTCTTTCTTACACCTCTGGTGGTTGTTTTCCCTCTAGTCCTAATCTCTTGGGGCCTTTTAATTCTCAAATAGACTGAAACCCTTCATATTGTCATTGCAGTGTAACAGGGTCTTTCAAATAAGACTAACGTCCTTGCTATTTGATTTTGATATGCTAATATTGTCATATTCTCATTTTATCTGAATGTTTGATTTTATCAGTGTTTCACAGACCCTGCATATGCACTGACTGTCCTTCCTAATTACTGTGTCCTGTGCATACAGCTTCACCTTTCTCACTGTGCAGCGACACGATGGATCTATTAACAGATACATACAACCTTGTAATGTCCTTTTAAGCCCTTTTTAACGGTTACTGTGTTCCATCCTATGAGGGGGCTGCATTTTAGTAGTAGATAAAATATAATTATCACATATGCATAATTACTTAGGCTTTCTCTAAGTATTAGCTGTAACAGCCTGTGCTCCTCCAAATATGTCACCAATATATATAGACTAAGAAATCAACATTCTTTTAACAGTTACATAGCTTCACTTTTTTGAAGGATCTTTCACAGAGAGTGCTCTTCAATCCTCCTGCAGAGCATCTCTCACCCCTCACCTTATTCCCATTTCTATTTCTAGAAGCCAGAGATTTAAACATATTCTTTAAAATGGAAGTCTGCATTTGGTGTAGGACAGCTACAAGAAGGCCGGTCGAAAAATACAGCTGCCTGGATTCTTGCATATGCTAATGTGAAATCACTGTAAAGGCACATTGGACCAGTCAGAATCAAGTAAGTGATTCAGCTTCAAATGTTCCAAACAATTTTAAAATAACATTTGTAGAGTTTTGGGATGCTGTTGGACTGCAAAACGTGCCAGCAGATCAGGGCAGCAGAGCTTTAGGAACCCTTGTGTCACAAGAGCCTCAAGATACATTTAGTATAAATTCTCGATGCTCTGTTAGTATGATGAAGCATTTTAAGCATTTTCTAAATATTTGAGATTTCTGGACTTTTAAAACTTTTTTTAGACTCATTTACACTCCTGAGATGAAAAGAAAAATGAAATACATGACCGACCCATTTGCAGCAATGCTTACACGAGTGTTTTTATTAGAGAAAAGCATTACAAGAAGTAAAGAGGAAATACTATTATCAGCACCCACAAGCTTTGAATGATTTGATGTAGAAAGTGAAAATAGAAAGACAAACATGTTTTTCCCCAAATATTTCTCGTTCTCTTTCAGCCAAACTCCAATTTGTATCTGAACAATATTTCCAATGTAGTTAAAGTCTTCATATAAAAAAAAACCACAACAAATATATATTTTATGTTCCCTGATGCTTTTAGGAAAAAAGTTTCTCTGTCACGGTTTGAGGCTTAAGGCCAGCTAGAAAGTGTGGCAGCTGCTCAGTAACTATTTGAGGTGAACTGTAGACAGAGGTACTTTTATACATGGAAATTCACTCCTCCCTTTTCAAACCAGAAAAACAGGCAAGATGCCAGGAGCTACAGGCTACAAGCATGTTTGTGAAGGGAGAATTCACCTGCCAAATCACGAGCTCCCTGAGGACTGCACGACCTTCCACACCCTCTCTTCCAAAATACACTCTGAAACAGCTTCCGCCTGTGTCACAGGCTGAAAAGATTAGAAACCATGACCTATTCCCATGGTCCTTCCCTGGACTTTCCCCACGAATGTTATTTGAGCCTGTGCTGTGTCCTGCGTAATTCTCTATGCACATACAGAGAAGCCTATCATGTAGCTACTCTACCCACAGCCTCTCTTACCACAGATTGAACAGGTTCAGAAACCCTTACGACAGCTTTCTAAACTGCACTGACTTCAGTCTGTTCAGATCTGGATAAATCCACTGATGAAAAAAACTGGGAAGGCAGACTTCCTGCTACCAAAAATTATTTAACCACACAGTTTAGATTAATGTTACGATTTTACTTCTCATCTGTACTACCTAGGCTTGGAAAGAAATTGTTGCACTGCAAATGCAGTAATCTGGTGGCTGAGTACACTCCCTAAAATAATCTTACCTAGGTAAAACTTGAGACTGGGCCACAACATATATAGTGGAAAGCAGCATTTCCTCTTTCTGACAATACGTTATAAAGGTGTAGTACAGCACTATCCCTGACACCCTTAGCAGTAAACCACTTCAATGTCAACATAACTTCAAGATAGCTTCACTGGTTTCACAACACAGTTAAGTGCATGGAAAATTTGTGCTTTCCAGGCTTGCAATGGTACTGATTCATATATTTAGATATAAATCCTGTATGTAGTAGCAGAGGGTGTGGAAGCCAGGTCATTGACACAAAGCACTACCAAAAACATAGAGCTAGTCTCTATAATTTAAAGCCTCTACAAGCCCCCATAGCATGCAAATTTCACACTCTTCCAAACCAGCAGAAAAACTACAGATAACATTGTTTTGTTCTGCTTTTTAAACAATTTTTATTATCCTGGACTTGAGCACTATTTTGCTTTTCCTGTAAGCTGGAGCAGTTGTTTGTTTCCTAAATTGTAATTGTCAGACATGGCTAGCACGGTTTTTCTGACTGCAGAGCTGTAAAAGGCAGTAGAGACGACTTGGGAGTACTTCTCCAGAGCAGACTGGTCCTCCAGACTACGCATCTGCTTTTATGGCATCGTCAAAAGCAATACGAGGTAAGATGATGAACAGTGGCTTCTAAGAGATCTCTGGGATCATGAAGAAGTGCAACCATCAAAGAAACCCCTTATGAAACATATTATTCCAGTGGTATCTTGTTCCATTATAGCCCCAAAAAAGAAATCAGCATTCTTTGGAAATGTGCTGAATGTGAGGAAAATGGAACATTCCTCCCCATCTGCTGGAAATACTCTAAAGTAAATAAGGATGCTAAGTACTGGGCAGAAATACTGGAAGCAATTTTTTAAAACAACAAAAAAGCAGACGCCATGGAGGCCCCTAGTCGTCCTCCTAGGCTTAGCACTGGAAAGAAATTATGGTTTGGGAAACTAAATCTACAGATAGTTGCCAGATGGTTAATCATGGTTAGTGGAGAACACAAAGGGCTTTGCTTGATGGTCAGGCTTAGCAAAATAACAGATGTCCCAAAAAAATGAAAAATTTACAGATTCTGAAAAGCCTGGAGTACATAAATTTTATGTAGTCTGGCTCACAAACTCAAACCCTTCATTTAAATGCATGTCAGACCCCACTTAAATGTTGATTGTTGCCTAGGAAATACAGGCTGCTAGGAAAAGCCTTAACAAACCTCTGAGGGGAACGGTGCAGGTTATGACTCTACTACTAATATACCACAACCAACATTAGACTAAGATGATAAAACTATCAAATCTCATTCTTGTGTTATTAGTCACTGGGCTAGGAAGCATTTCCCATACCAACGTTAGACAACACAACGTTTGCAATACCTACTATAGTCACCTCAGGTCTTCAGATTACAAAAGTAGGAAAGTACTATCATCGGCAAGAACTCAAAGAAATGACCTAAGAAATCTAACACATTAACAATAATTAGAGACATATGTTTGCTTTTCACAAGAGAGTGAGTTGTACGCCCATTTTACAAACGTAATCAAAAACTGACAGAAACTCCAGAGGTTTTAGTGCAAGAAATAGAGAAGACAGAAATACTGAAATTTGGTGGGGTTTTAAAGCAATTTGTTGCTTAAAGCAATTTTTTTTAATCAATTTACAATGCTCTTTGTGTAAGGCAAACTTAATAAAAGATATTTTTTTCTTGTAGAAGTTAAAGTTTATACACTACACAAAATATGGTTGACAGAGCCACAATGTGCTCTGTATCTCATCAATAATCTTGTTACTTGCCTTTGCTTCGTTTTTACCTTGACAATTTGTGGCCCTCTTCAGACAACTAACTTTGCTGTTATTGTCCCTAGTTCTTTTTTTAGTACTAGGGTTTGACTCAAATAGGAAGTGGATTTGCTGTGTTTCCTTTCCTTTCAAGCTATGTGTATGTCAGTCAGTCAAGCAGTAAGCATCCTGTCCTTGTTTTCTTGTTTTTCCATTTCACTTCATTATATTGGAGCTTCATTTTATAAAAGAACTGACACTAGTGTTGTCATCAATGTTTCAAAAATCAAGATATGTTTCAAAAAACAACAGTAACTGAAAATATACACACTGTAAAAAATGTACTATTAAGGGCTCAAAATGTAGAAGACTTCTGTTACCATGACTTTTCTTCACGTTTTTTGTTAGATCTCACTTATTCACGTGGGTAGCCTATTTTTTGGAAAACTGAAGGTGAAAACTGACCTAGTAAAACACAACTGAAAAAATTTAACTTTGGTGAGATTAGACTTTCCCTCTACTTCTTTTATACGTTAAGCTTTTCTCAGAAAACTTTGGTTTTCGTCTCCATTTGTACATGTGCAATTTTCACAAAACATTATTTGGGCATTACAGTTTCTGTGCACACAACTGATTAAATTCTCTTGCAGAAAATGAAGTCTGTCTGCCAGAGGTATGTCATTTTTTTTGCCTGCACTTTAGACTCATCTGCAAAAAAACTAGTTCTACAAAACTAGCACATATAGATCAACCATATTTAACACAGATACACTGCATTAACAGTACAAAGTCTCATACAGGATAAGAAGGTTGATGCGGAAGTAAGGATTTCTCTTACCAGATATAGGCCTTATATATCCTAGAACACTTTTTCTCCTGTTCACTTCAATAACATGGAAAAAAAAAGGGGAAGATACTACTGGATCTTGGAATAACTTCATTTTTGTACAGCAGTATTTTATAAAGTTTCTGAATAGTACAAATCACTTTCACAATGATCCCATACATCTGTAGGTAATTCAAAATGAGTTCCTTGTTATAATTGCAAATAAGTATTTTCTTATTACTAGTTTCTGAGCAGAAACCTGTCTTTAGAGCACAGTGACACGTTTATTTCCACTCCTTTATAAGTCTAAGTTTCATCCTTCCTGAAGTTACTTTAGAAGGGGATAACAACTTCATTTTAAGTATGGAGTACAACCTCTAAAATCTTTTAACTGTTGCGTTAAGACAAGCTGTAAGTTAAAGACGAAATAAGATAATTATTATGACAATTCATATTCTTGAGTATTTTCCTGTAAATCACTACAAATTCATGGTACTGATCGCTTAGATTCTATATAAACAAGAGGGGCTAGTAGAGGTCAGCAGAACCCTGTAGAATTTGACAATGGGAGTCCAGTCCAACTATTATTGAACTCAACAGCAAATTCCTATTGCTTTAAATGAAATCAGAATTAGGATTAATATACATTTATACTCATGCTTGACTTTCTAATAGGGGCTGAAGATTAAATTCCTCAGAGAACATCGTTACCTTACAGGGTCAACAATAAAACACTCATTAGCTTTGCTGGTCTAGAATTTCATCAGTAAGTTCCATTTCGCATTTCAAGAACCAAACCAGCCACACCATCAGGATGACTTCATGTTACTACCAGTGAGAACACCGAAAACGTACCGGTCATGTTGACTCTGACTAGCTTTGAGAAAAAACTAGTCATAAGGTTATTACCAACAGAACTTTTCCATCTGAGACCCAGCATCCATGATATGAAAAGGCATTAAAAAATCCTAAATCAAGTCCTGAAAAGCTTCTACTTACATTTTTTTTTTTGCAGCAACTGTTTAAGTATTATGTTAGGTTACATTCCTTTTCTCAAGAAGGGCGTAACTGATTAATGAGCAGGCAAAAAGTTGTTTCTCGAGCTGGGTAGAAAACTACCTTCTTACAACACAGCACATACTCATAAATGATAGTTAAAAAAAAGGGTGTCAGTTACCACTTTAGAGCTATCAGGCTTACAGTGTGTGAGCCAATAAGCCTAATCTTGATCTGGATCCAGTGTTGGATAATTAACTTCTTCCTGCCTGCAAAATCCCCCTACAGAACCAGCTGGATATAATTTAAGGCTTGGCATTATTAAACAATTGTTACATTCACCCCAGACATGGTTGAATTCAATCTTCTGTAAAAGGGACTTCTTACACACTGAAATCAGACTGAACTTTTTGTCTTCAACACAGACCTTTCTTTTTTTTTAAGGCTGTGGACAAAGAATTACTGCTTATAGAGAAAAGAACTTTGTGAACACTGAGAATAGTTTCCTCTCATCCCTCAGATACAAGGGTCAGCAACTTGTCAAGGATTATATGTCAGATTGTATTTTTCTTTTCTAAATCAGTGGTTGAACTTGCTGGAAGGAAGTCAGCAGGAGCCAGGAACTGCTGCTTCCCAAGGGGCAAGATCCCGTCACCATACAGTCAATAGCTCATCTGTATGTGAGGCACTAGTTTCTGGCTGCCACCAAGTCCTAACTGAGGCAGTGAGGACAGTAGGTTGTTAATCACATCTTCCTTTCCTTCCCTGTCTGTACCTGTTCCTAGTATTTCTGTCTGTGGCAATGGTTCCACAGACCACATGCTGTGATACCAGCCCACCTTACCAAATTTGCCTCCTGACACTGAGACATGCCCTGGACAACACTAAATAAAGCCAGATGCAAAAGTCAAGAGAAGGAAATGTAGTGGAGCAAGCAAGGAAAAAATAATTTAAAAAAAACTCTAAGGAAGACAAGGCAGGAAAAGGAGAGCCTGATAGCTAAAACGCTCTAGGACAGCACAGAGACAGCAACTACCAGGTCATTCCTGAGAACACCGAATGTTCTAAGAAACCTTGAGCTACAAATAACCTGCAAAGCAACTTTAGATCATACCTTACACAACATTTGAGGAGCTTTCCCAGTGGTGGGAGTAGTACACAAAGGCATATAGGCCAACTTTTCAGTCAATGAGATATGATACACATCTTTACACTAAACATGTAATCGCTCCAAAGTAGATGGGTGCTTTATTGTGAATGCATTGCTGTATTTCCAGGCGTTGATGGTCATCTGAGTCTCTATAACATACGCATATTCTCAGTGATCCACCACTAAGCTTGTAATAACGTATGCATAAATGTAACATTAAAAGAAAGATCTAAAAAGACATGCTGACTATATTTCAGTAATCCTATAAATAGTATGCATCAGACAGTACATGGACTAACAGCCCGATCTTCAGTGATAAGCTAATGATTACCACAGAATTGTAAAATAATTTAGGAAATAATTTAGAAAGAAAGCTCTGAAGACACTGTGGTCCAACTCTCCACTCAAAGCTCATATTACGCACCATCAGCTCATGGGAGAACAGTGCACACAACACATCCAAAGATGAGATTACCCAACTTCACAACAATGTTTTTCAAACATTTAATTTAAAAGAACCTGCACATACTATTGCTGTTACATGTTGACATGCATGTAATATACAGTATGAAGCTGCCAACAGGAACCTACCAGCAGAACGTCAACATAATCCGAGAAATTTTCATCAGATCCAATGTAACAAATTTGTTAATGGCTCCTTTTGATTCAAGCTTATCAGGCAATTAATGAGTGACATAAGAATTTCTAAGCACTTGTGAAATACATTTATTCACAGTGCTAAGGACTGTATATAAAATATCAGGATAGTGAAACTGCTAACACTTCTTGTTCAACAAAGTATCATTGGTAAATCAATTATTCTTTTAGTTGATATTATCACAGTCAAATAATAAAATTCAAGTAGTACTTTATGAACTATAACTTTGCAGCAAATACTAGGAAGTAGTTTCATAAAGGATCTATTCAGAAAAGGCACTAAAATACGAACAGGAGCAGCTTGTGTGTCTCAGGATATATTGATACTGACATGACTTGAACCCAATCTTGAGTACATACCTATCTCCAAGAAGATTCTCCCACTGCTTAATTAACTATAGACAAAATATATTTAAGTCAGTCTTTACAGGCTGAATAACAAGTGGCCCCAATCACAGAAGAAAGGAAGGGCAAAAGGGGCAGGAAAGTGACAAAGAAAGGAACAGACAATGATAATGTAAAAAATGAGTGACCATTAGTCTATGATTAGGATAACGATTTGGTTTGTACGCTACATCTCTTACCACTAATGCTTGTCTGCCACTCTCTTTAATCTGTCAGGATCCCTGATTCTGGGAGAAGGTCTGCATTTTCCCCATGTTTATACACCAGCAAGACAATGAGCTCCTAGTACAGTCTGGGAAATTTTAGTGCTGCAACAAAACTAAAAAGAAATCACAAAAACTACAAAATTCTGTTCTTGGAAGTTAAAGCTTGATTACAAATTTTCATACCAGAATTTCAAGTAACAATGACAATTCTAAATTGAGGCCCTGGCTCTAGGAAGAACGTTTCTCAGCTCAGTGTAGGAGATGCTTTCAGGCTATGATTCATATCTCTCTGGTTCATCTCTTAAAGCAAGCTTCTACTGCTGTTGGTGCTACAGAGGAGGTTCAGTACTGGGAAACTGGGCTTCATTTTGCTATGCCTTACACATGACCGCCACCATTTTTGTCTGCTAAATTCTGACTGCAAAGCACTTTTTACTGCAGGTGGAGAGACAAGAAGAAAAGGAACTCTGTGTCACAATTTCAGATTTTTGGCAGAATTTGATTTGCTACATAGCTAAGTGATAGTATAAATATGGCACACAAATACTGTCATCCAATTAATCTTCTCCCTGAGATGACCCTTAGAAGGAATTATTTTGACAGAATGATTCTGGAGCAGTTGTAAATGTAACAGCTATATTTAAGGTAATGCTAAAGGGAGCAGAGAAAAGAGGGAAAGATACGAAAGTAAGGTTGCCAATGGAAGAGGAGAAAAAGAGCACAAGGAGATAAGAGAAAAAAAGAACTCTTAAAAATGGTAAAGAATAACAGTGAAGGAGGGGAAGGAGAAGAGAACACAGATCAAATAAAATGCAAAGTAGATCCTCAAACGTAGGGAAGCATATGGGACAAACATTTTTATCTGTATCTTTGTACCGTACATAAAGTTGCAGTATGAATTTGCTAATACAAATCATTATTGCTTCTTTTATTTTCCTGTGAATGCATAAATCTCCTAGGTACCTATTGTTCACTCCAGATATAAATTATTTAAGACCTGTAGCTGACGGAGGCTATACCACAGTCTAGTATGTCTTAGCATTGAGAAATTATTATCAAAAGCCTCTATTCTCCTTTGTTCTCTTTCTTTCTATTGCTTACTTAATTCCATGTACAACACTTTTGTGCTACAATTTAATGTACAAATTCCTATACTCCTTGCTGTATCTCTTAGGTACACACTCACACACAAATACACCTGTCATGCTGAGTTTTGTTACTGTTCAGTTCTTCCGATTCTCAAGTCTTCATTCCTTCACTGTATGAAGTTGTTACTCTGTCTCACGAACTCACTCACTTTTCGTGACAATGCTCTCTTGTTAAAATACTCAGAACTTAAATACATTTCTCCGTGCATAGCCTTAACTGCTCAGAGTAGCATGAGTCAATTGAACTATATGGTAGCAGTGAATGAGGGGTTCTCTGACACAAAACTTGGCTTCAGTTTTACTGACGAGAACGTACTTCCCCATGAGTCCCACAGCCTTTACTTGTAGCAACAGGCTCCAGCCTTTTGTGTTTTGCAACAGCTCAAGCAGAAAACTTCAAGCACAAATCTGTCAAGATCCCTTTTTTAAAATGTGTCACTTTAACACAATTGACTATATATCATTGCTGGTAGCTCTCTTCCTGGAAATCAAGTGGTACTTCACTGTATTGATTTCTGTCTAACAGTAGGTATAGCGTGGAAAAATACAAGTAGGATTTGTCAGTAGTTTGCCTGTAGCAGATTTTCTCTCTGTAAGCTCCACACACACTGTTTCTTCAATAACTCTCTACCATCCTATACTGAGAAGTCACAAGCTGTAGCATCAGAAAACCAATCTTTTCAGCCCCTAACAACAGCTTAATTCATACACAGCATGCTACAACAGAATACGTCTTCAGAAGCTTGAGTGTCACCCTGGTGTGTGAATTCACAGGAAGCAAGTTATGGCAGTTAAAAAAAGTCAAACTGAACTATTTTCTACTGCGTGCAGGTTCTTATACCACAACCACCCTGCTGAGTACTTTCCAGTATTAGCATGACTAGCAGTTATGAAGCACAGCAACTTAAAGCAAAAGTTGTCATTTGTTATTACAGCTTCTCTTTGTGCACAAGAATGTGCTAGCTGGTACCTCACTGTTTAAGTTATGGCAATTGTTTTAATGTTGTGTTATTCTGTGATCCTGCTTTCCCTATATAAATTAAGTAGTACACCTTGCACTTAGAGGAAGGATGAAAAGGCCAACAATAGCTCTTCATGTTAGAGTCATTCCACTACACAATACCAGCACTCACACAGACAAGTTTTAGCCTCAGGACTGGGCGCTCCACTGTGCGATGGGGCAATCACAATGTGGAGCCCAGAGTCAGGCACCCCTGTCCCGTCCCTGCTATGCTCTGCAGTTGAGGACCAAGAATGTGAGCTCCATTTGGAATTCCATGCCTCCTAAGCCAATTATCATACAACCTGCAGAGGCATGTCCTGTGATTTTGTTCTGCACTACCTGGAACACAGTTACAGCCTGTCCAAAACACCAGGAAGGCCCGAAAAACCATGGCCAGTCACAATCTGTCTGACTAGGACTGGTTCCTTGCTCACTGGAAAGGACAGAAAGTGCCACTTAGACGTATTTTTTAAGAGGTCGACATCAGAAAGGAATACACAATTACATCTATATAACACAGACTGGCTGTGAATATACATCCTATAACGCAGGAGACTGAGCCATAGCCCTGAGTTTTCAGAATGCCTTTTTCCATTGCTAGTATCACTTCTGTCAGCCCATATTCAGGCTCAGCTCAGCTGTTCTTCACACATGACCTTATTTTGTCCAAATATTAGACTACCTTGGCAATTACGGACTGACATAGATTTTCTGGTATATTTGTTACTGGCCATACTGCTCATGAAAGTCTTTGTGGCCAAGTAGGAAAGACAATCTCACTGATCTCCTTTTTAATTGTTTTCTGCTACTTCTAGTTGGGTCTTCTTGTCCACTGCCTGAGAGTTCTGCCTTAAGCATTTGTCCAAGTACACATCTACACTTTCGGCTGTATATGCAGAATCACTCCAAAGGCTTCTTAGCTCTAGCAGCTGCCAAAAGCATACTAAACTCACAGGCAGCTTGTGCATGTGGCACAAGTGACTGCAGCACGTTGTAACACCTTCAGCTCATCTTAGCTACCAGTCTGAATCAGCAAATCCTTGCAGTGAACTGCAATATCACTATACTATTCATTCTAACTTAAGTATTTTCGATGTTTGATTAATTTCATCCTTTTCAGTATTTTTATCTTCACTAATATTTTGTATTTACTTTCTTTGGTTTAGAAGCCTTTTCATTTTTCTGGTGTCACTTTTGGCCTTGTTCCTCCAGTGAAGGTCAGACCCTTTTTTTTCTGATTGTCCTCCCCACTATCTTTGGGGAAAAAACACCACCAAGCAACATGTTCCACCAGTCAAAGCTTCCGGCCTAGGTCTAAAATTACATTAGCCGTACAATTTCCACCTCAGAAAAATAAGCAGATTGCTAGGTTCCATACCACTCTGTCAGACATGACATTATTTTTCAGTGGCTATAACCAAACTTATTTCTATTCCACAAGTCCTGCTGTAGCTTCATGGTGTTGCCATTCCTCTTCCTGAGAATCACAACAAAAGAATTGGATCAAGTCCTCTTCAACAACCCAAAGCTTCTCTGTCAAGCTTATCACAGGCAGAGGGGTCAACTATCCCCATTTCAAACTTCTTCCAGTGATCACAAGATTTTCCTGAACTGCTGAAGCCCAGTTACAGCTCTACAGACCCTGGCTGAATTTTGCAAGACCTGAGTCTCAGATTTTAGCAACCTACTGGGCACAATGCTAGAGAATGAGGATAGCCCTGCTGCCATATGCATCATTCATTGCTGGGTGCAGCCAGTGCCATCAAGTATCAAGTGGACTTGCTTTTGCCTATGTTGTACATATTGGGTTGGTTGCAATAGTGGCTGCTTGGATCAGTGAACTTTTGCCCCTTTGTCACAAGGATCACAAACACCTACTTACTCTAGGGAAAAAGCAATATCCTCCAATCTCCCTCAAAAGAAAGTAATTAATTACAAAGCCTGTTTTTTGCTGCCACTGAGCAGCTCATGTTTGGCAAGTTATAAAGCTGGGAAATGCTGTAACCCTCACTAAATCATTTCCAGCAGTTACGTCATCTATTTTTTCCTTGCTGCTGTCTACCTGGCCTGTATCCTCCCTTCTTCTTCAGGGGACTTTACCATGACTTCATGACCTACAAGACTGTGGCTTCAACACAAAAGTCTGCTACTGTTATGGCCGCCCAGGCCAAAGGACAAGTCTTCTCCACTCATGGGGGAAAGAAAAAAAAAAAAGTGACTCTTCTTACTGCTAAAGAATGTCAGAAGATGGAGATCCATCTTGAGTGTAAGGACACTGAACACCCATATTTGTAAGTTCAAGTTCAGGCCAGTGATACAAGCTCAGATAACATCATCACTTCAGCAAGAGGTTTGGATATGTCACCGAACCTCCCACACAAATAGTTCCATATAGTGATTCAGCCATCTGACAGAAAATGTCTTTGACTTGATACAGGTCAGAATATTGCCATTAAAGGGTCTTGTTGTTCAACTTCTCCATGACTTTAAAAATCTTTCCCAAAATCCCTGTTCTGATGGTGACCCATCTCCAACAAAACCACATCTATCCAGGACGGAGGAATCTTTTCACAGCCCAGATGCACCTATGGGATGCTTCACGTCCTTATACTGAGATAACAATACATTCCAGAAAGATCTTTCTTCATTGACTGCAGACTTTGTCACAACTTGGTATAAAACTGCTGAAATGATCCATAAAGTGTGGTACAAGTTTGTTCCTAGGCAATCTCTAACAGCATCTCTAAAAATATCTCTGCTCCCACCGTCAAGCAGCTACCCAGAAACCTCTGCCCATCCCTGAATGTTTTTCAAGTGTTACTGCCCATCGCCATATTCCCAGGCTATCCCCCTCTTCCTGGGGTTAAAAAAACAGAGGGTGTGAAGGCATGCTCCACCTACCTATATTCTTTCTAGCTGTGGATCATGTGAGCTTGGAAATGTCCTATACAGCCCTGATCTTAGCACTGTGTTGGAACACAAATTGCAATGTAAGTGAACAGACAGATAAATCATCTCAAAGACCTTCCAATTCCTGAAAATTAACTTCCTTTTATTCTTGCCTTATAGATTTGTGAATTCAATAGACTAACTTTTCATATATTATAGATACGTAATGCTCAGTGCAACGTGCAGATTAAAATGCTGGTTTGCAGGAACATTTCTAAAATGTGGCCAGAATTTTGAAGTTCTCTGGGTATTTGAAACTTTAAATTACTGGTGCTTATATTACCTATATAACAGTACTATACTCCATATACAGTACAGTATACAGCAGTATAATGCGTATCGGTGGGGAAGAACTTAAGGCCATAAATCAAAATAAAGAGTCCTTCAGTAAACCATCCACGTGCGGGAAAGGCACTTCACAACATGCTCAACGCGTTTAATTGTTTTCGTTACCTAGGATCCCAAATGTCCTGATTCTATCAAATGGCAGTTGTAATGCTATCAACTTGTTTTTACCTGCTTGCACTAGAAAATGTCTAATGATATGGTAAGAACAGTCAGATTTTTCATGTGTTACTGAAAGAACAGTCTCTGTATTTTAAAAGGCCACAGTCCAGGCAATTTATTTATACTCCAGGCTACAAGACCCCGTGCCAGGATGTAAGCATTTACAGCTCCCATGGACCATGTTGTTTACACCAGCAGAGGTTTTGGCCCAGCATTTGTGACCACAGTCGAGTTTCACCTTCACCAACAAGACTCAAAACAAAGCACTAATTACTAGAGAAGATGCTGACACAGAACTAGAAATCACTGCAACACGAACAATCCTCCTGTCAGATTAAAACCCCAAGTTTCATAAGCATAAGAACAAAACTCAGCCCACTGAGTGATGTAGTGTAATTGACCAAAATATTCCATCCTGCCTGTGAAAGAAGAAAAAGGTTAATACAAACCGCATTTGGGGTAGATGGTGATCATTTAGAAAAATATGTAGCTTACCACCTGTAATTCCACTTACTTCCATTTGCAACATGGATGTCAAATTATTTCCTCTGAGTAGCATAGGGCAAGACAAACAGCAGCGCTGACTGAAAATTACTGGACTAACAACATCAACAAGATAACTAAGTGATCAACTGGGGCTATTACAACTGTCTTCAGGTCACCCGCAGGGACAGTGGCCATCCCACCATCCATGTCACCATTGCAGTTAGGGCTGGTGGAAAATACAAAACTGACTTAGGCCTGCTGACTATAGCAAAATGGGACTCTGTCTGTACATAAGGCTATTTCTTTATACTTTTGAGGTATGTTTCCATGCATCTAGAGTTTGCAAAGGTTCTGAAGGGAAGATATATAGGCAATGACGTTGTCATCACTTTCCAAACCTACAATAATATTCAGGAAAGCAAATCATCTTGGAAGAAGAGCTCATGCCAATACAGAACGCAGCAACTAAATTGTTACTATATTAATGATATTTTGTCCCAATACAGAATAATCAAGTACAAATGCAAACAAATTGGTTTGTTCTTCTGTGCAGCTTCAACTATGTGGAAACAGTTTTACACTGAGTCTATAAATAGCCCGTGAAATACAAGAGCTCTTGCCTATTCGAAGAGTTACAATACATGTCACATGTAAGTGAGACCTGAGACAGGATTTGATTTGAAGGGGGGGAGAGTGTTGTTCTACTAGTTCTGGCAATAAACCAGAAATCGCTTCAGGCTATCGGGTTTCGGAATGAGAATGTCACAAGAGTCTTTCTGTTGGCTGGGGGAAGGACAGAGTTGAGTGTCGACTTCTGGAATGTCTGTTTTGCACCAGAACTCTAATGATCTTACAAGACACAGAAGATATGCTAAAACGGGGGGGGGGGGGGGGCCAACCACACTTTTTTTTTTAGCCCCCTCTTTTTAAAACCTTTTCCCCTTTATTTTTTTTTTCAAAAAATCTATTTTTTTTTCGGTGACGTAAGGGGGGATACCTGAACCGCACAAAAATCTTATATTTCACAT